>Ga0210040_10002113_pt1 | contig 28577 bp, 29 predicted proteins | sample CryGeyCG12114_NA_FD_185462 | JGI IMG/M metagenome (GOLD analysis project Ga0210040, IMG submission 185462) | Groundwater microbial communities from aquifer - Crystal Geyser CG19_WC_8/21/14_NA (SPAdes) (version 2) | ecosystem: Environmental > Aquatic > Deep subsurface > Groundwater | place: USA... | reverse complement strand
CGGCGGGAGGGGACACCGTCGGCTCCGTCGGCTCCATCAGCTCCATCGACTCCGTCAGTGCTGCGGCGAGTGGTCACCGCCGTGCGGCGCACGTGAGGTGGCCCGTCACACTGGCTGCCACGATGACCGACGGTGGAGTGACGCGCACCCAGGCACGTCGCCGCCGATCTCACAGGAAGAGACCTCCCATGGCGCGCACGGTGTTCTTCCACGTCGGGCTGCCGAAGACGGGCACGACGTACCTCCAGACGCTGCTGTGGAACAACCGGGCCGAGCTGTGCCGTCAGGGCGTCCTGTTCCCCGGTGGGTCGCGACGTGAGCACCTGCTCGCCAGCGGCGTGGTGCGTGACGACCCCCGCCTGGACCGACGTGGTCCCGAGGCGGCCGGCTCCTGGCGACGGCTGCTCGAGGAGGTGCACGCCTGGCCCGGCACCGCCGTGGTCAGTCACGAGTTCTTCGCAGCCGCCTCCGCGGAGCAGGCCGCCCGGGCCATCGAGGACCTGCAGGCCGCGGAGGTGCACGTCGTGGTCACCGCGCGGGACACGCTGAGCCTGGTGACCGCCCGGTGGCAGGAGTTCGTCAAGAACGGCTCGACCGCCCACATCGACGACTACCCGGGCGCCCGTGAGCCCGCACACCTCGACGACTGGGGATGGCCGACGCTCGACCTCGCCGACGTGCTGGCCCGCTGGGGGGCCTCGGTGCCGCGCGAGCGGGTCCACGTGCTGACGATGCCCCGGCCGGACGAACCGCGCGACGCGCTGTGGCTGCGGTTCGCCGAGCTCGTCGGCTTCGACCCGGCCCGTTGCGACACCGGCTCCTCGATGCGCAACGAGTCCCTGGGCGTCGTCGAGGTCGAGCTGCTGCGCCGGGTGAACGCCCGGCTGGTCGGCTTCACCAGCGCCCCGGACCGGGGCAACTGGATCCGCGGCTACCTCGCCCAGGGCAAGCTCGTGCCCCGCGGCGGTGAGCGGTTCTGGCCGTCGGACGCGCGGGTCGCGGAGCTCACCGCCCGGGGGAACCGCATCGTCGAGGCCGTCCAGGCTGCCGGGTACGACGTCATCGGCGACCTCGACGACCTGCGCCCGCCGGCCGAGGTCGCGCCACGCCGCCACCCCGACGGCGTCACCGACGCGGAGCTGCTGGACGCGGCGACCGGCCTGGTCGCGGACCTGATGACCGACGTCCGCCGGTTCCGCGACCGGGGCGCACGACGACGGCGGCGAGGGCAGGGCGGTGGCCCCCGGGTCCTGCTGGCCCGGCTGCCGGAGCCGGTGCGAGGACCGCTGCGCCGGTGGCGGTCCTCGGCCCGAGGCGTGGTGCGTCGCCGTCTCGGGCTCGCTCGACCAGGGCGGGGCTGACCGGTGGCCAGCCGGGTCTTCCTCCACGTCGGCGTGCCCAAGAGCGGCACGACCTTCCTCCAGCACGGGTTGTGGAGCCAGGCCGACCGGTGGCGCCGGCTCGGGGTGCTGCTTCCCGCCGTGGGTCACCGTGAGCACCGGTGGGGCAGCCTGGTGGTCCGCGAGGACACGCGGCGCCTCTCCGAACGGCCTCCTGCCGCGGCGCGTGCCTGGGAGGAGATCCTGGCCGACGTGCACGCCTGGGACGGCACGGCCGTGGTCAGTCACGAGTTCTACGGCGGCGCGACCCGGGCCCAGGCCAGGCGTGCCGTCGAGTCGCTGGCAGCCGACGAGGTCCACGTCGTCGTGACCGCTCGGCACCCGCTCCAGACGCTGGTCTCGGGGTGGCAGGAGATGACCAAGTACGGCCGCACCGTCGCGCTCGACGACTTCTGCACCGGGGTCTCCGACGACCCGCACGACGTGTGGAACTGGCGAGCCCTCGACGCGGCGGAGGTGCTCGGCCACTGGGGTGCGGTCGTGCCGCCGGAGCGGGTGCACGTGGTGCCCGTCGCCTCCTCCGGCCAGGACGCCTCGCTGTGGGTGAGGTTCGCCGGCCTGCTGGCCGCGGACCCACCGCCCTACCCGGACGGGGGGAACGCCAGCAACGCCTCCATCGGCCTGGTCGAGTGCGAGGCGCTGCGGCAGGTCGGCGCGCACCTGCGCGACCTGGCCTCCCTGCCCCGCTCGACCTGGGTACGCCGTTACCTCGCCGAGACGGTGCTGGCCCGCCGACCGGCCGAGCGGTTCTGGCCGGGTCCGGACCGGATCGCCGAGTGCCGCGAGCGTGGTGAGCGCGTGCTCGCGCAGGTGCGCGAGGCCGGCTACGACGTGGTGGGGGATCTCTCCCACCTCGCCGTGCCGGCCCAGCTGCCGCCACGACGTTCCCCTGCGGACGTGGACCCTTCCGAGGTCGCGGCGGTGGCCACGGAGCTGGTGGCGGAGCTGGTGCGCGACCTCGCGGCCGAGCGTCGCCGGGCGCTGGCTGCCGAGCGCGACGCCGGTGCCCGGTCCACCGGGGACGCCGGAGCGGGACAGCCACCGGGCACGCCCGGCCGTGGCCTCAGCGGGATGGTCCGCCGGAGGCTGCACCGCCGGGCGTGAGGTGCCTCATAGCCAGGGCCGGGCCCCTCGGGCACCATGACACGTGAACGTGACACCAGAGCGTGACAGCTCGGACCCGTGAGCACCCACCGCCCGGAAGGACCCCCATGGCACGCCTCTGCGAGACCGAGGACCTGACCGACATCCAGTCCGAGATCCTCAAGACCGTGCGGCAGTTCGTGGAGGAGAAGATCCTCCCGGTCGCCACCGAGCTCGAGCACCGCGACGAGTACCCCACCGACATCGTCGAGGGGATGAAGGACCTCGGCCTGTTCGGTCTCACCATCCCCGAGGAGTACGGCGGCCTGGGCGAGTCCCTGCTCACCTACGCGCTGGTCGTCGAGGAGATCGCCCGCGGCTGGATGAGCGTGTCGGGGATCGTCAACACCCACTTCATCGTCGCCTACATGCTCATGCACCACGGCACCGAGGAGCAGAAGCAGTACTACCTGCCGAAGATGGCGACCGGCGAGATCCGCGGCGCGTTCTCGATGTCCGAGCCCGGCTGCGGTTCCGACGTCTCGGCGATCAAGAGCAAGGCGGTGCTCTCCGACGACGAGAAGACCTGGACGCTCGACGGCCAGAAGATGTGGCTGACGAACGGCGGGTCGTCCACGCTGGTCGCGGTGCTGGTCAAGACCGACCTCGGCGCATCGTCGGTCTACAAGAACATGACCACGTTCCTGGTCGAGAAGCCGTCGGGCTTCGGGCAGGTCCGCGACGGGCTGACGATCCCCGGCAAGATCGAGAAGATGGGCTACAAGGGCGTCGACACGACCGAGCTCGTGATGGAGAACCTCGAGATCGGCGCCGACCAGGTCCTCGGCGGTGAGCCCGGCCGCGGCTTCTACCAGATGATGGACGGGGTCGAGGTCGGCCGCGTCAACGTCGCCGCCCGCGGGTGCGGCGTCGCCCACCGGGCCTTCGAGCTCGGTGTCGCCTACGCCCAGCAGCGCGAGACCTTCGGCAAGAAGATCGCCGAGCACCAGGCGGTGCTGTTCCGGCTCGCGGAGATGGCCACCAAGGTCGAGGCCGCGCACCAGATGATGGTGAAGGCGGCCCGCGTCAAGGACGCGGGCCAGCGCAACGACCTCGAGGCCGGGATGGCCAAGTACCTCGCCTCGGAGTACTGCTCGCAGGTCGTCGAGGACTCCTTCCGCATCCACGGCGGCTACGGCTTCAGCAAGGAGTACGAGATCGAGCGGCTCTACCGCGAGGCGCCGATGCTGCTGATCGGCGAGGGCACCGCCGACATCCAACGGATGATCATCGGTCGTCGTCTGCTGGAGGACTACCGGCTCCGCTGACGGCGTCACCCGCCGACGGGACGACCTTGCCGAGGTGCGCCAAAGCGGTCCGCAGCCGCTCGTCGTCGCGGTCGACGGCGGGCACGAGCAGCTCGGTGACGACCTCGAGGACGTCGGCGAGGCGCTGGCTGAGCCGACGGTCCTCCTCGACGGCCGCCTCGAGCGCGGCGACGCGGGCGGCGAGACGGGAGTCGTCCGCGCCGCCGCTGCTGGGGCCGCCGTCCCTGCGCAGTGCGCGCAGTCGTGCGGCCAGCAGCGCTCGGCTGCCCCGGCTGGTCCTGCTGCTCATGACGTCCACCTCACGACGAGTCGACAGATGTGCGGGTTCTCCGACCCCAGCGGGGCGAGGTCGCGTCCGGTCTCGTGGTGGACGACGTGACCGCCGCGCGCCTCGATCTCGGCGGTGACGCGCTCGGGTCGGAGATAGGTGCGCTGGTGGGCGCCGAAGAACGTCGGCTCCCCCCGCGACTGGGGGGTGCGGAACTCGACGAAGGTCTCGCCGCCGCGGCGCTGCACCATCGACGCCAGCCGCCACAGCGAGTCGCGGCCGGACGTGCCGAGGCTGTCGAGCAGGCCGCGGGCGTAGACCTGCCGCGTCCCGGGCTCGTGCGCCAGCCGGGCGCCGCTGACGAGCACCGAGCGGACGTCCTCGAGGTTGAACCACCGGTAGCGCACCGGCAGGTCGGCCCGCTGCTCGCTCGTGCGGTCGAACCCTTTGCCGACGTAGTCCATCGCGGTGACACGGTGCCCCAGCCCCGCGAGGTACGCCGCATCGCGGCCGGTGCCGGTGCCGAGGTCCAGCACGTGCGACGGCTCCGCCCCGGACAGCCGCTCGCCGACCCACTGCGCGAACAGCGACGGCTCGGTCGGCACCCGCCCGGACTCGGGGCTCTTGTAGAAGGCGTCCCAGTACCGCAGCCGCAGTCGCGTCCCGCGGAACCAGGCGTCCATGCGGCGGACGTCGACGATGTCGTGCCCGAAGTGGAAGGCCGGGTCCGGGACCCGCCAGTCCGGTCCGTAGGTGAACGCGAGCACCGCCTCGGGGTCGGCCGGCGCGACGATCGTGCGGCCCTCGAGCGTCACGGTGCCGAACGGCAGCAGCGCGGACCGGTCCAGGTGGCCGGTGAGTGAGCCGGTGACGTGGAATCGGTCGCCGACGTGGAACGAGCCGAAGACGTCGATGCCGACCCGGCGGCCGTCGGGCAGCGGCACCCAGACCTTGAAGTTGGCGCCGGACATCGCGACCGCCCGCCAGCCGAGCCGGCGCATCCTGCGGATCGCCTGCGTGCACTCGCGGATGATGTCGAAGGGGTGCTGGAAGCGGGACAGGTAGGCGACGTCGGCGTCGGAGTCGTGGCCGATCAGGTGCCCGTCGCGGACCGCGCCCAGCAGACAGCCGTACATCAGGTAGGCGTCGAGCCCGCACTCCTCGACCAGGTCGTGCAGCACCGCCTCGAGGGCGTCCATGACCTCGGCGCGCGCAGAGCTCTCGGTGTTGCTGAAGTCGCGTTGCAGCCGGCCGCCCTTGTCCACCGCGAGCGGGTTGCCGTCGGCGTCGCGGACCGAGACCCGGTCCTCGCTCCGGCCGAACCGCACGGTCTGGGCGTGCAGCACGTCGCGGCTGGCGTGGTCGACCAGCGTCACGTCGGCGACCCCGTCGAGGTGTCGCTCGAGGACCTTGGGCCAGGCCACGAGGATCCGGCCGTCGGCCGCGGGACGGCCGTCGTGGTCGGTGCTGAACGACCACACCCGCTGGCCGTCGAGCTCCACGTCGACGGCACCGGGCAGCGCCCCGGGCACGACGAGGCCACCGCCGCTGACGTGGTACGCCGCTGCCACGCTGGCCTCCTGCCGTGCCGTGACTTAGAACTGAGCGAGCCTAGCGCCGCCGGGCGCTATCGCCTCGACGGCTCACCGCCGACCTGGCAAGGTGGTCACGAGCGCACGGTCCACCCGTCGAACCCGCAGCGGATGCGGGGACTGAGGAGACGCAACGATGACCGATCCCGAAGAGCTGGACGACATCAAGGCCAAGATGCGCGAGGCCCTGGACCGCAAGGGCGCCGGGCGCAGGGGCGTGCCGCACCCGGCCGACGCCAAGGAGAAGGCGCACGGCTCCGAGGTGGCCGCTGGAGGCCCGAAGGTGCACCGCCGCAAGGCCGGCGGGGGCGGTTCCTGACGCGCTCGCCTGCCACCGCGTGAGGTATCCCACCCGGCCGGTGTCTCCCCGCGGAGCGGCCCGGTCCGACACGATGGGCTCCGGTCGGTTCGACGAGCGAGGAGCGTGGGATGCAGTTCGGGCGCAGCTACGAGGAGTTCGAGGTCGGTGCGATCTACCGGCACTGGCCGGGCAAGACGGTCACGGAGTACGACGACCACCTGTTCTGCCTGCTCACGATGAACCACCACCCGCTGCACCTCGACGCGAACTACGCGGGGGAGACCACCCAGTTCGGGAGGAACGTCGTGGTCGGCAACTACGTCTACTCGCTGCTGCTCGGGATGAGCGTGCCCGACGTCTCGGGCAAGGCGATCGCGAACCTCGAGGTCGAGTCGCTCAAGCACGTCGCGCCGACCTTCCACGGGGACACGATCTACGGCCAGACCGAGGTGCTCGACAAGTGGGAGTCGAGGTCCAAGGACGACCGCGGCGTGGTGCACGTCGAGACGTTGGGCTGCAACCAGGACGGCACCCTGGTCTGCGTCTTCCGGCGCAAGGTGATGGTCCCGAAGCAGTCCTACCTGGACGCGCGCGGCGGCGAGCAGCCCGGCCGGCCGACGCTGCAGGAGCCCGCGGCCCGGCCAGCGGGGGCGTGAGCCGCCTCCGGCTGGGGTAGGGGAGCCCCATGACTGCGCGTGCGGAGCCCCCCGAGCCCGAGCTGTGGCTGGTCCGCCACGGTGAGACCGAGTGGAGCCGCGACGGGCGGCACACCTCCACGACCGACCTCGACTTGACCGAGAAGGGTGTCGAGGTGGCGCGGACGCTGCGCGACAAGCTCGCGGAGTGCTCCTTCGACCTGGTGCTGTCCAGCCCGCGCCGCCGAGCCCGGCGTACGGCCGAGCTGGCCGGCTTCGACGACCTGGAGGTCACCGAGGACCTCGTCGAGTGGGACTACGGCGACTTCGAGGGCGTCACCACCGCGGAGATCCGCGAGACCGTCCCGGACTGGACGGTGTGGACGCACCCCACACCGGGTGGGGAGAGCGCCGCGCAGGTGACCGAGCGGCTGGACCGGGTCGTGGAGCGGGTCCGCGCCGTCGACGGCAAGGTGCTGGCGTTCGGCCACGGCCACAGCCTGCGCGCGCTGGCCGCCCGCTGGATCGAGCAGCCCGTCGACGAGGGGCGGTTCTTCAAGCTGGACACGGCCACCGTCAGCGTCATGGGCTACGAGCGGGACTTCCCGGTCGTGCTGCGCTGGAACAGCTAGAGCACGCCCCACTCGGTCAGCGCCTCGACCAGCCCGGGTGAGGTGTCCAGCCCCGCCACCGCGTCGAGGCTGAACCAGTCGGCGTCGTCGGCGTCGTCGCCCGCTCGTGGTTGCGCGTGGCCCGCCATCCGGCACAGGTAGTCGTGGATCACGTAGACGCCGCCGCCCGGGGCGTCTCGCTCCACGGTCCCGACCAGCCGGCCCACCTCGACGGCCAGCCCGGTCTCCTCCCGCAGCTCGCGGCGAACGGCCTCCGGATCGGTCTCGCCGGCTTCGACCCGGCCCCCCGGCAGCGACCAGGTGCCCTTGGCCGGCTCCGTGCCGCGCCGGACCAGCAGCAGCCGCGGCTGCGCCTGCGAGGTGTCCAGCACGATGCCGCCGACGCAGTCGATCACCCGGCGAGCCTAGGCCGCGGTCGCCCGGCTCGCTTGACGTGCCGGGCGACGGACCACGACGGTGATCCCATGACGCTGCGAGCGGGGTGTCCGCGCTGCGCCGCGCCGGTGTCGCGGGACCGGGTGCACCAGGCCGGCTGGACCTGCCGCGACCACGGCCGCATCACGCCGCTGTGGCGCTCGGTGGTCGCGGACTACGAGGCGTTCGCCGACCACGTGCTCCGCTCTGCCGGGATGCCCAGCTACCTGCCCTGGCCGCTGTCGCCGGGCTGGATGGTCACCGACTTCGGGTGCGTCGGCGAGCCCGGGGGTGCCTGCCGCGCCAGCTTCGTCACCTGCACCGGACCGAGCGACCTGGACGGCGTGGTGGAGCTGACCGTGGTGACCGAGGAGCCCGGTGTCGGGCTCGGTGCCCGGGTCGCCAGCCTGGCGAGGAGCGAACCCGGCTCCGAGGTGGGGGAGGGTCCCCCGCACGCGCGGGTGCGACTCGAGGGCCGGCCGGTGCCGCTGTGGACCCTGCTGACCAGTGACGCCGATGTCACCTTCGACCGCTCGGTGTTCGCCGGGGAGGCAGGGGGCCGCTGGCTGTGGGTGGTGCTCCGACCCGCCTCGGCGGCGCTGCTGCTCACCGACGAGTGGGTGCTGCTGGACGTCGCGGACCTCGGGCCGGAGCTGTTGGAGCTGCCGTTCGGGGAGAGTCCTCCGGCCTGGTGAGCGCCCGTGGCGGCAGCGAGGACGCGGCTGGGGCCGGCAGGGCCGGCCACTAGGCTCGGGGCCGTGCGCATCGACCTCCACACCCACTCCGACAGGTCGGACGGGACCGAGTCGCCGACCGACCTGGTGCGGCGCGCGCACGCTGAGGGTCTCGACGTCCTCGGCCTGACCGACCACGACACCATGGAGGGCTGGGACGAGGCGGTGACGGCCGCCGAGGAGGTCGGTCTCAGCCTGGTCCGTGGGATCGAGGTCAGCTGCACCTTCGGCGGCTACGGCGTGCACCTGCTGGCCTACCTGCCCGACCCGGGCTATGGCCCGCTGGACCACGAGCTCCGTCGGATCCTCGACGGTCGCAGCTCCCGGCTGCCCGCGACGCTGGCCCGGCTGCGCGAGGTCGGCATCGGCATCGACGTGGAGGACGTGCGCCGGGTGGCCGGTGCCACCGCCGCGATGGGCCGTCCGCACATCGCCGACGCGTTGGTCGACCTCGGCGTGGTCGTCGACCGCAACCAGGCCTTCGAGCGCTACCTCGGGCCGCGCGGGCCGGGCTACGTGCACCGCTACGCCGCCGACCTCGAGGACATGATCGAGGCGGTGACCGGAGCCGGCGGGGTCAGCGTGATCGCGCACCCGTGGGCCTCGCGCCACGACCACCGGGCGTTGGACGCTGCCGGGATCGCCCGGCTCCAGCGCGTGGGCCTCGCCGGGCTCGAGGTCGACCACGAGGACCACGACGCCCGCACCCGCGCCGAGCTCCGGGCGCTCGCGCGCGACCTGGGCCTGGTGGTCACCGGCTCCAGCGACCACCACGGTGCCGGCAAGGTCGACCACGACCTCGGCTGCAACACCACCGCGCCCGAGGAGCTGGAGCGGCTGCTGGAGCTGGCGGCCCGGTCGGCCGTGGCCGCGGACCGCGCCGTGCCCGCGGTCGTGCGGTGAGCCCCCGGTGAGCCCCCGGTGAGCCCCCGGTGAGCTCCGTGGTGACCCTCGGTCTGCTGACCGAGGTGTTCGTGACGCTGTTCGTGATCATGGACCCGGTCGGCACGATCCCGCTGTTCCTCAGCCTCACCCGAGGTCGGTCGCAGGCCAGCGCGCGGCGGGCCGCCTGGCAGGCGGTCGGCGTGTCCTTCGGGGTCATCGTGGCCTTCGCGCTGGTCGGGCAGCGGATCCTCGACTACCTCGGGATCTCGCTGCCCGCGCTGCAGTGCGCCGGTGGCCTGCTGCTCCTGCTGGTCGCGCTCGAGCTGCTGACCGGCAAGGAGCAGGCCCCCACCGCGTCGGCCGACGTCAACGTCGCGCTGGTTCCGCTGGGCACCCCGCTGCTGGCCGGTCCCGGCGCGATCGTCGCCACGATGGTGCTCTCGCGGAAGGTGGACTCGTTCCCGGACTTCGTGGCGGTCGCCCTCGGCGTGGTGCTGGTGCACGTCGCGCTGTGGCTGGCGATGCGGTTCTCGCTGCCGATCCTGAAGCTGCTGCGCGAGGGCGGGGTGGTCCTGGTCTCGCGGATCGCGGGCCTGCTGCTGTCGGCGATCGCCGTGCAGCTGGTCGCGGACGCGGTGCGCGCCTTCATCGCCGGCGAGGGCTGAGGGGCCGGCGCCGATGGGACAGCTCGTGTTCGAGGGGATGCCCGAGCGGTTGTACGCCGCCACCCCGGCCCGGCTCACGACGTACACCGACTGCCCGCGGCGCTACCGGCACGCCTACCTGGACCGCCCGACGCCCGCCCGCCGCGGCGCGATGGGACACACTTCGATCGGGGCGTCGGTGCACACCGCGCTGGCACGCTGGTGGGGACTGCCCCGCGAGCGGCGCACCCCAGGGCAGGGCGGTCGCCTGGTCGAGGAGGCCTGGATCGGCGAGGGCTTCCGCGACCCCGCGCAGTCGCTGGTGGCGCGAGACCGGGCCCGCGAGCAGGTGGTCGGCTACCTCGACCGGGTCGACCCCGACGACGTGCCCGTCGCGGTGGAGCGGACGGTGTCGCTGCGCACCGAGCACGCGGTGCTGTGGGGCCGGGTCGACCGCGTCGACGACCGGAACGGCGCCCTGGTGGTCGTGGACTACAAGACCGGCCGCTCGGTGCCGGCCGTCGAGGAGGCGCGGACCTCGCTGGCCCTCGCGGTGTACGCCGCGGCCGTCGCCGCCGCGCAGCGTCGGCCCTGTCTCCGCGTCGAGCTGCACCACCTCCCCAGCGGCGAGGTGGTCGCCGCCGATCACACGGAGGAGTCGCTGGCCGCCGCCGTCGACCGGGCCGACGCCCTCGCCGCGAGATTGGCCGAGCTCGACGGCCGGCACGCCGCCGCCTCCGCCCCGGCCGCCGACGAGCTGTTCCCCGCCCGGGTGGCCCCCCGCTGCGGGTGGTGCGAGTTCCGGCCGGTCTGCGGCCCCGGCCGCACCGAGCCGCCCCGCAGCGCGTGGGCCGCGGTCCGCGACTGAGGCGGCATGCGTCCCGCGCCGGCCGGGTACGCCGTCGGCACCGGCGGCCGAGCAGCGGTCGCCGAACGGCGAGAGGACCGACGATGACCGAGGAGAGCCAGGAAGGGCTGGGGCGTCTCGACGACCAGCAGGAGGCCGCGGAGCCGTCGTCGACGACCGACGGCCCCGCCGCCGAGGGCGTCGACGACCCGTCACAGGGCTCCCCGGGCGGAGGTCACCCGGTCGGGGAGGACTTCCCCGACGAGGCAGTCCGCTACGACGAGCCCGACCAGCACCGGCGGTCGGGGCAGGCCGCCGGCGACGTCGGGAGCGCCGGCGGTGACCCCGGCGACCCTGCCGAGGACTGAGCCGGCCCGCTCAGTCGGTGACGTCGACGAGCACCTTGCCGACGGCACCGGCCTCGACGGCCGCGTGCGCCTCGGCGGTCTGCTCGAGCGGGTGGTGGTGCAGCGGCAGGCCGGCGTCCTCGCCGACCCGGACGGCGCCGTCGGCGACCGCGGTCGTCACGTCGTCCAGGGCGCGGGCCCGCCAGTCGTCCGGGGCGTTGTAGACGAGCACGAACTGCCAGCGCACGTTGGGCACCATCAGCGGCCGGACCGGCAGCTGCAGCTTCGCGCCGCCGTCGTCGGCGTAGACCGCGACCGAGGCGTGGGTGGCGAGGATCTCGACGTCGATGTCGGCGTTGGTGGCCGCGGCCACCTCCACCACGGTGTTCACCCCGTGCGGGGCGATCTTGCGGATCTCGGCCACCACGTCCTGCTGCCGGTAGTCGATGACGTGGTCGGCGCCGGCGCGCGCCGCGAGGTGGGCCTTCTCCGGCGAGCTGACGGTGGTGATCACCGTGGCGTCGCACCACCGCGCGAGCTGGATCGCGGCGTTCCCGACGGCGCCGGCACCGCCCGAGACCAGCACGGTCCGACCCTGCAGGGTGCCGGGACCGAGCCGGGTCGGCCCGTCCTCGGTCACCGTCAGGCACCGGTGCGCGGTCAGGAACGGCACCCCGAGGCTGGCCCCGAGGTCGAACGATGCGGTGTCGGGCAGCAGGACCACGTGCCGGGCCGGCAGGACGGCGTACTCCTGGGCCATGCCGCCCGACGGCCGTTGGTGGGCCGACTCCCAGGTCCAGACCCGCAGCCCCTCCAGCGTCGGCTCGACGCCCTCGCCGACAGCCTCCACCACCCCGGCGCCGTCCTGGCCGGGCACCTGCGCCGGGTCCACGGGCGTCCCCGGTCCGGCGCCGCGGCGCGACTTCCAGTCGGTGGGGTTCACCCCGTGGCGGTGCACCCGCACCCGGACCTCGCCCGGACCGGGCTCGGGCACGGGGCGGTCCACCAGCCGCAGGACGTCGGGGTCGCCGGTCTCGGAGTACTCGATCGCTCGCATGGCGCGACGGTAGCCCGCTCCCCGCGGGCGAAACCCCCGAGGTCGGGTCAGCGCACGCCTACTTCCGGCCCAGGGTCTGCAGTCGCGCCTGCACGCTGGTCGGGGTGTACTTCGCGGCGGCGGCGAGCACCTTGTAGCGCTTGCTGGGGATCGAGATGCGGCGGCCCCGCTCGAGGTCGGCGAGGGCGTCGTCGACGAGCCGGTCGACGTCGAGCCACAAGAACCCGGGGGCGGAGTCGGGGCCGACGTCCATGCGCGAGTGGAACTCGGTGCGCGTGAACCCCGGCAGCAGCGCCATCACGCGCACGCCCTGGGCGCGGTAGGTGAGGTCGGCCCACTCGCTGAAGGAGGTGACGTAGGCCTTGGCTGCGGCGTACGTCCCGCGCGGGAGGTAGCCCGCCACGCTCGAGACGTTGACGACCGCCCCGCTGCCCCGCGCCACCATCGGTCCCAGCGCGGCGTGGGAGAGCCGCATCACCGCGGTGACCAGCACGTCGAGGTGCTGCTGCTCCTGCTCCACCGAGTTGGCCAGGAACGGCCGCTTGAGCCCGAAGCCGGCGTTGTTGACCAGCAGGTCGACCGGTCGGGCGGCGTCGGCGAGCCGGTCCTCGACCGTGCCCAGCTGGGCACGGTCGGCGAGGTCGGCGACCAGCACCTCGACCTCCACGCCGTGGTTCGAGCGCAGCTCGGCGGCGAGCTTCTCCAGCCGCTCGGCGTCGCGCGCGACGAGGACCAGGTCGTGGCCCCGCTCGGCGAGCCTGTGGGCGAAGGACCGGCCGATGCCCGAGGTGGGTCCGGTGACCAGGGCGGTGCGGCGTGCTGACACGGGCGGACTGGCGTGGGTCGACATGGGGCCAGGATCCCACGCACGACCGACGCCCCGCGGACGGTGTGGTGGCGGCCAGCCTCACCCGTCGCGGCGCCTGATCCGTCTAGGGTGTCGGCCATGCCAGCCCCCGAGGTGCCGCCGGCCACTCGGCCTCGCTACGCCCGGATCACCGCCGCGGGCGCGGCGCTGCTGGTCACCCTGGTCGCGGTCCTCGGCGGCCTGGGTGCGCTGCCGGTGTCGCCGGCGACGGCCGACAGCGGGCAGCCGGCCGCTGCGGGGCGTGCGGCCCCGGCTCCCGCCGACCCGTCGCAGGACGGCGCGATGTCGCTGACCGACGGTGGCTACGCACCCGGAGCAACATCCAGCGCGCCCAGCCCGGCGTCCGGCGCCGCCAGCTCGACGCCCGCCTCGACGCCCAGCGCGACGCCCAGCTCGTCGACCGGGTCCTCGACAGCGCCGGCCAGCCCGTCGAGCCAGGCGACCGGTGCCACAGACGGCTCCACCACGGGCGAGGACGCGCTGCCCGCCGACAGCGGCTCCGGCCGCCGGGTGGTGTTCGACATGAGCGCCCAGCGGGTCTGGCTCGTGGACGCGAGCGGCGGGGAGGACGAGGTGCAGCGGACCTACCTGGTCTCGGGCAGCGTCACCGACAACCTGCACCCGGGCAGCTACGAGGTCTACTCCAAGTCGATGCACGCCATCGGTGTCGACGACTCCGGGACGATGCAGTACATGGTCCGCTTCACCCATGGCGAGAACGCCGCGATCGGGTTCCACGACATCCCGGTCCTCGACGGCCACCTCGTCCAGACCCGCGCACAGCTCGGGCAGCCCCAGTCGCACGGCTGCATCCGTCAGTGGCGCCCGGATGCGAAGGCGCTGTGGTCCTTCGCCCCGGTCGGCACCCGCGTCGTCGTCGTCGCCTGACCGCCGGCGCCCCGGCGTACCCCTGGGAATCAGCCACCGCTCGCGCGGGCCCGGCGTACGCCGTGAAGCTCAGCCCTGCTCGGCGGCGGGGCTGGTCGCCGCGGGACGGCTGCCCGAGCTGCGACGGCGGCGACGGTTGCGGCTGCGGGAGGGCGAGGTGCTCTCGCCGTCCGCCGCCGGAGCCGCCTCGGTGGCCACCTGGGTCGTCGCGCCGACGGACTCGCCGGACTGGCCGCCCCGGGTGCGGGTGCGGTTGCGGTCGCGGCGCGGTCGCTCCTCACGCGGACCCGAGCCGGAGCCCGAGCGGCCGGAGCCGGAGGAGGCGCGGGGCTCGCGGGGAGCCTCGGGCTTCAGGCGGCCCTTGGTGCCCGGCGCGATGCCCATGTCGTGGAAGAAGTGCTCGCTGGTGGAGTAGGTCTCGGCCGGGTCCTCGAACGGCAGTCCCAGCGTCTTGTTGATCGTCTTCCAGCGGGTGACGTCGGCCCAGTCGACGAAGGTCACCGCGACGCCCGAGGCGCCGGCGCGACCGGTGCGGCCGATCCGGTGGACGTAGGTCTTGTCGTCCTCGGGGCAGCTGTAGTTGATGACGTGGGTGACGTCGGCGACGTCGATGCCGCGGGCGGCCACGTCGGTGGCGACCAGCACCCGCAGGTTGCCGCTGCGGAACTTGGCCAGCGCCTTCTCGCGCGCCACCTGCTGCATGTCGCCGTGCAGGGGGCTGGCGTCGAAGCCGCGCTCCTCGAGGTCCTCGGCGAGCCGCTGGGCGGCGCGCTTGGTGCGGGTGAACACGATCGTGAGTCCCGAGTTCTCGGCCTGCAGGATGCGCGAGATCAGCTCGGGCTTGTCCAGGTCGTGCACCTGGTAGATGAACTGCGCGGTGGCCGGCACGGTCTGCTGCGCGTCGCCGGACTCGGCGCGGATGTTCATCGGGTGCCGCATGTGGGTGCGCGCCAGCGACACGATCGCGCCCGGCATGGTCGCCGAGAACAGCATCGTCTGCCGGGTCTCGGGGGTCTTGGCGATCAGCCGCTCGACGTCCGGCAGGAAGCCCAGGTCGAGCATCTCGTCGGCCTCGTCGAGGACCAGCACCTTGATGTGCGACAGGTCGAGCGCGCGGCGGTTCATCAGGTCGATGAGCCGGCCGGGCGTGCCGACGACCACGTCCACACCGGACTTGAGGGTGTCGAGCTGGTGGTCGTAGCCGACGCCGCCGTAGACCGTCAGCACCCGGGTGCCACGATCCTCGCTGGCGACCGACATGTCGTTGGAGACCTGCAGCGCGAGCTCGCGGGTCGGCGCCACGATCAGCGCCTGCGGCTTGCCGGGAGCGGCGAGGTCGGCGAAGTCGGGGTCGTGCGGGGCGACCGTGCGCTGGAGCACCGGGATGCCGAACGCCAGGGTCTTGCCGGTGCCCGTGCGGGCCTGCCCGATGAGGTCGGTGCCCATCAGGGCGACCGAGAGGGTCATCTCCTGGATAGGGAAGGGGGTGGTGATGCCGACGCGCTCAAGGGCGTCGGCGATCTCGGGGAGCACTCCGAGATCTCTGAAGGTGGTGGTCAGGATCTTGCCTGTCTGTCGGTGTGGCCGTGGAGCTCGGTGTGGCCGTGGAGCCTGGAGCGTGGACGCCCGAGATCGCGCGGCAACAGGTGCGCGCGAACCGCTGCAAGGCTCCGGCCGCGATGCTCGCGTCCCGTCGGGGCCGCGGGTCCGGGTGAGCCCGGGCCGTCGCTGGGCCGTCGCCGGGTCGTGCGCTCGGCGGCGGTACGCCGTCATTCTACCGTTAGGGTGCCCACATGACTGAATCGCCGGCCGAGGACCCGTCGGCCGGAGCAGTCGCCGGCCCCGGGAACAGCCCCGGGACCAGCCCCGCCGCCGGGGGGGCGCGCTGGCCGGTGCAGCTGCCCGGGGCCTTCGCCGACCCGGGGTACGCCGACGCCGTCGTCGACCTGCTCGGCGTCATCGCCTACGGCGAGCTGTCGGCCTTTGAGCGGCTCTCCGAGGACGCGAAGATGGCACCGACGCTGCGCGACCGCGCGGAGCTGGCCCGGATGGCGGCCACCCAGGTCGCCCACTTCGACGTGCTGGCGGCACGGCTGTCCGAGCTCGGCGTCGACCCGTTCGCCGCCGTCGCGGAGTTCGCCGCACCGTTCGAGGCGTTCCACCACCGCACCGTCCCGGCCGACTGGCTGGAGGGGCTCATCAAGGCCTACGTCGGGGACGGCCTGGCGGCGGACTTCTACCGCGAGGTGTCGGCGTTCGTCGACGCCGACACCCGCGCGATCATCGTGGAGAGCCTCGCCGACGCGGGGCAGGCGGAGTTCGTCGTGGACCGGGTGCGCGCCGCCATCGCCGCCGAGCCGCGCGTGGGCGGACGGCTCGCGCTGTGGGGTCGCCGGCTGATGGGCGAGGCGCTGTCGCAGGCGCAGCGGGTGGCCGCCGAGCGCGACGCACTGACCGCCCTGCTGTCGGGTGGGACCGACCGGCCCGCCCTGGACCTCGCCGCGATGGGCCGGATGTTCACCCGGCTGACCGAGAACCACTCCGAGCGCATGGACGCGCTCGGGCTGTCCGCCTAGCTCAGGACCGGAAGGCTCAGGACCGGAATCCGACCGTCCCGCTGGTGGACGGACCGATCTCGACGTAGGCCAGCTTGGCGACCGGCACGATGACCCGGCGGCCCTTCGTGTCCGACAGCGACAGCGTCGCGCCCTCCCCGGTCCCACCGAGTGCCGCCGCCACCGCCTTCGCCACGTCGTCCGCGGACTCCGAGGAGTCCAGGACCAGCTCGCGGTTGGCGTTCTGCACGCCGATCTTGACCTCCACCGGAGGACCTCCTGTTGGGCTTGGATGAGCGGGATGAGCGGGGTGATGACTGGGGGGACGTGCTCAGACCTGGTCGTCGGTCCGGGGATAGCCCCGGATGCCGCGCCAGGCGAGCCCGGACACGAGCGTAGCCGCGTCCTCCTGGGCGATGCTCCCGGCGGTGTCCAGCCAGAACCGGGCACTGACCTGCGCCATGCCGACCAGTGACACCGCGAGCAGGCGGGACTGCTCGTCGGGCAGGCCGGTGTCCTCGTGGATGACCTCGGCGATCGCCTCGGCGCACTCGCGGGTGACCCGGTCGACGCGCTCGCGCACCGGCCGCTCGTTGGTCAGGTCGGACTCGAAGACGAGCCGGAAGGCGCCCTGCGCGCTGGCGACGTAGTCGTAGAAGACGTGCACGGTCGCGTTGACCCGCAGCTTGTTGTCCTCGGTCGAGGCCAGCGCCCGGTTGCAGGCCTCGATGATGGTGTCGCAGGACTGGTCGAGCAGTGCGAGGTAGAGGTCGAGCTTGCCCGGGAAGTGCTGGTAGAGCACCGGCTTGGACACCCCGGCGCGGTCCGCGATGTCGTCCATCGCGGCCTGGTGGTAGCCCTGGGCGACGAAGACCTCGAGCGCCGACTCGAGCAGCTGCGCGCGGCGTGCGCTGCGCGGCAGCCGCCCGCCGCGAGGCTTCTGGTCGTGGGTCGTCGTCATCGCGGCAGCCTAACCCGCGTGTCACCTGGCGGGACGTCGGCGGCGGCCCGGCGGTCCCGAGGCGACGATGGGGGCACGACCACGGACGGGAACACCCGCGCGCCGCACGGTGTTCTCCCTGACGCCGACCCGCCCGACAGATCCACACCGACACAGCCCAAGGAGGCACCTGTGCCCCTCCCCGCACTGGTGGAGCCCGCAGACGAGCTGACCATCGACGAGGTACGCCGCTACAGCCGGCACCTGATCATCCCCGACGTCGGGATGACCGGGCAGAAGCGGTTGAAGAACGCCAAGGTGCTCGTCATCGGCGCCGGCGGCCTGGGCAGCCCGGCGCTGCTCTACCTGGCCGCGGCCGGGGTCGGCACGCTCGGCATCGCGGAGTTCGACGAGGTCGACGAGTCCAACCTGCAGCGCCAGGTGATCCACGGTCAGAGCGACGTCGGCAAGTCCAAGGCGCTCTCGGCCAAGGAGTCGATCGCCGAGACGAACCCCTACGTCGAGGTGGTGCTGCACGAGCAGCGTCTCGACAACGACAACGTCATGGACGTCTTCCGCGGCTACGACCTGATCGTGGACGGCACCGACAACTTCGCGACCCGCTACCTGGTCAACGACGCGGCGTACTTCCTGGGCATCCCCTACGTGTGGGGCTCGATCTACCGCTTCGACGGACAGGCCTCGGTCTTCGCGCCGACGCTCGTCGACGACGCGCCCTGCTACCGCTGCCTCTACCCCGAGCCGCCGCCGCCGGGCATGGTGCCGTCGTGCGCCGAGGGCGGGGTGCTGGGCGTGCTGTGCGCGTCGATCGGCTCGATCCAGGTCAACGAGGCGATCAAGCTGCTGACCGGCATCGGCGAGCCGCTGGTCGGCAAGCTGATGATCTACGACGCGCTGGAGATGGAGTACCGCAAGCTCAAGGTCCGCAAGGACCCCGGCTGCGCGCTGTGCGGCGACAACCCCACCGTCACCGAGCTGATCGACTACGAGGCGTTCTGCGGCGCGATCTCCGACGAGGCGGCCGACGCCGCTGCCGGGTCGACGATCTCGGTCACGCAGCTCGAGCACCTGCTCAAGGAGCGCGAGAACGGCACCCGCGACTTCGTGCTGGTCGACGTGCGCGAGCCCAACGAGTACGAGATCAACAAGATCCCGGGCTCGGTGCTGATCCCCAAGGGCGACTTCCTCAACGGCACCGCCTTCGACCAGCTCGCCGAGCTCACCGGCGGCAGCAAGCAGCTGGTGCTGCACTGCAAGTCCGGGGTCCGCTCCGCCGAGGCGCTGGCGGTCGCCAAGGGCGCCGGGTACGCCGACGCCGTGCACGTCGGCGGTGGCGTGGTCGCCTGGGTGAACCAGATCGACCCGTCGCAGCCGTCGTACTGACCTGACCCGCCGGGCGCGGCACGGCTGACAGAATGGAGCCGCTCCGCACCCGCCCCGTTGCGTCGGCGAATCACGAGAGGCCCCGCAGGCACCGCCTGCGGGGCCTCCTCGCGTCCGCCGGTGGCACGCGGACGTGACCTCGGGGGCACGCTCGTCGAGCATCCCGGACCCGTGCGTGCGCGGACTACCGTGTCGCCCGTGGCTTCGGACAGTCCCGTGGACGCCCCGCTCGCGGACTGGGACGACTACGTCGAGGCAGTGCTGTCGGTGGTCGAGTCGGTGCCGTCCGGCCGCGTCACGACGTACGGCGCGATCGCGGAGGCGGTCGGCTCCCGCGGGCCGCGCAGCGTGGGCCGGGTGATGTCGACGTACGGCGGGAGCGTGCCGTGGTGGCGGGTGGTCCGGGCCGACGGGTCGCTGCCCCCCAGCCACGACGAGGAGGCGCTCGCCCGCTACCGCGAGGAGGGCACCGGGCTCCGCGCCTCGGGCCGGGTCGACCTGGCGCTGGCGGCGTGGTGGCCGAGCACGTCCCCGGCCTCCTGACGGCCGGTCGGGTGACGGCGGCAGGGGAGGGGGCCACCTGCGCGCGGTTGTCGGTGCCAGGTGGTGTGATCTCCCGGTGACGACGTACCGCCTCGCCCCGGCACCCACCGCACGGGTGGCGCCGCCGGAGCTCGACGCCGACCAGCGCTCGGTCGTCGACCACCCCGGCGGGCCGCTGCTGGTGCTGGCGGGCCCCGGCACCGGCAAGACCACGACGCTCGTCGAGGCGATCGTCGACCGGGTCGAGCACCGTGGTGCCGCCCCCGAGTCGGTGCTCGCGCTGACCTTCAGCCGCAAGGCGGCCGAGCAGCTGCGCGACCGGGTGACGGCCCGGCTCGGCCGCACGATGGCGACCACCCTGAGCTCGACCTTCCACTCCTTCGCCTACGGCCTGGTCCGCCGCTACTCGCCGACCGACCTGTACGCCGCCCCGCTGCGGCTGCTCTCGGCGCCGGAGCAGGACGTGGTGCTGCAGGGACTGCTCACCGACAGCCCGGAGTCGGTCGCCTGGCCCGCCTCGCTGCGACGCGCCGTGGGCACCCGGGGGTTCGCGCGCGAGGTGCAGGCGGTGATCGGCCGAGCCCGTGAGAAGGGGCTGGAGCCGGAGGACCTCGAGCGGCTGGGGCGTGAGAACGGCGTGGACGCCTACGTCGCCGCCGGGCGGTTCCTCGGCCAGTACCTCGACGTCCTCGACAGCTCCAGTGCCATCGACTACCCCGACCTGGTCACCCGCGCCGTCCTCGCGGCCGAGCGGCACCGCGACGAGCTCCGGTCGCAGCTGCGGCACGTCTTCGTCGACGAGTACCAGGACACCGACCCCAGCCAGGTCGCGCTGCTGCGCGCGCTCGCCGGCGACGGGCGCGACCTCGTCGCGGTCGGTGATCCGCACCAGTCGATCTACGGCTTCCGCGGTGCCGACGTGCGCGGGATCCTGGACTTCCCCCGGGTCTTCCCCGACGCCGACGGTGGACCGGCTCCGGTCACGGTGCTGCGGACCACTCGTCGGTTCGGCGCCCACCTGCTGCTCGCCTCGCAGCGGGTCGCGGCCCGGCTGCCGCTGGCCGGCAGCATCGGCGCGGAGGCCGCCCAGGCGTTCCTCGCGCCGCGGGCGGCCGCGGGCCTGCCGGTCGGGCGGGTGGAGGTCACCACCTATGACACCGAGCGGGCCGAGGTCGAGCACCTCGCCGACCTGCTCCGCCGGGCCCACCTCGAGGACGGCCGCGACTGGTCCGACATGGCGGTCCTGGTCCGTTCGGGTCGGGCGTCCATCCCGCCCCTGCAGCGCGCGCTGGCCTCGGCCGGTGTCCCCGTCGAGGTGGCCGCCGACGACACGCCCCTGGTCCGGGAGCCGGCGGTGGCCCCCCTGGTCGGGGCCCTCCAGGCGGTGGTGCTGCTCGAGGACGGCGAGTCCCTGCCGACGGACACGGCCGAGGAGCTGCTGGTCTCGCCGCTCGCGGGGCTCGACGCCACCGAGCTGCGGTCGCTGGCGCGCGACCTGCGTGCCGAGGAGCTGGCCCGGGCCGACCGCCCACGACCCTCCGCCGAGCTCCTCCGAGACGCGCTGGTGCAGCCTCCCGCGACCACCGGCACCACCGGCGGCCCCGCCACGTCCGGGGCGGCGCGCAAGGCACTCGCGCTGGCGGAGCTGCTGCGGGCCGCGGGTGAGCGCCTGCGCGACGGGGCCACCGCCGAGGAGGTCCTGTGGACGCTGTGGGCCGGGACGGACTGGCCCCGGCGGCTGCGGGCCGGCATCGACGCGGGCGGCCAGCGGGCCCGGCTCGCGCACCGTGACCTGGACGCCGTGGTCGCCCTGTTCGAGGCGGCCGCTCGCACCGAGGAGCAGCGTGACCACACCGCGGTCGCGGACTTCGTCGGCGTCCTGCGGGCCCAGGAGATCCCGGGCGACACGCTGGCCGAGCGCGGTGTGCGGGGCGCCGCCGTCCGCCTGCTCACTGCCCACCGCTCCAAGGGCCTCGAGTGGCCCCTCGTCGTGGTGGCGCACGCCCAGGAGGGCGGCTGGCCCGACCTGCGCCGCCGGTCCACGCTGCTGGAGGCCGACCGGATCGGGCCGGGGGAGCTGCTCCCGCCGGTGACCACCCGCGACCTGGTGGCCGAGGAGCGCCGCCTGTTCTACGTCGCGGCGACCCGCGCCCGCGACCGGCTGCTGGTGACCGCGGTCCGGTCCCCGGAGGACGAGGGCGAGCAGCCCTCGCGCTTCCTGGCCGAGCTCGGCGTCGAGGTCCGTCACGTGCAGGGACGCCCCCGTCGCCCGCTGTCGGTGGCAGGACTGGTCGCCGAGCTGCGACGCACCGTGGCCGACGACCGGCGGTCCGATGCTCTGCGGGCCGTCGCGGCCGACCGGCTCGCGCGGCTGGCGGCGGTCCAGGTCGCAGGACGTCCGGTCGCCCCCCAGGCCGACCCCCGCAGCTGGTGGGGGACCCGGGCCCTGACCGCGTCGGACCGTCCCGTGCGCCCGACGGACGAGCCGGTGCGCCTGACCGCGAGCGCCCTGACCTCCCTCGAGCAGTGTCCCGCCCGCTGGTTCCTCGAGCGGGAGGCAGGCGGTGCGTCGGAGGCCACGCAGGCCCAGGGCTTCGGCAACGTCGTGCACGAGATCGCCGACCGCGTCAGCCGCGGGGAGCTGCCCGCCGACGCGGCCGCCGTGGACGAGCTGATGAGCGAGGTGGACGCCGTGTGGGGGCAGGTGCCCTTCCGCACGCCGTGGTCGGCAGGTCTGGAGCGGGAGGAGGTCCGGCGAGCGCTGCTGCGGTTCATCGCCTGGCACAACCGCCCGGGAGCACGTCAGGTCCTGGCCACCGAGCAGCCCTTCGAGGCCCAGGTGGAGCTGCCCGGCGGCGAGCTCGTCCAGCTGCACGGCTTCGCCGACCGTCTCGAGCTCGACGCGGAGGGCCGCGTCGTGGTGGTCGACCTCAAGACCGGCAAGTACCCCGCGACCGACCTGCCCCGGCACCCGCAGCTGGGGCTCTACCAGCTGGCGGTCGAGCACGGTGCGGTCGCCGACCTGGCCGGTGACGCCCCGAACGGTGGCGCGGAGCTCTGGCAGCTCCGCCAGGAGTCGCGGACCGGGCTGAAGGTGCAGGAGCAGGCGCCCCAGCGGCCCGGGCCCGACGGCCGCACCCCGGTCGAGGAGCAGCTCGTCAGCGCCGTGTCGGCGATCCGGTCGGAGCGGTTCGAGGCGCGGCCCGGCAGCCACTGCGAACGCTGCGCCTTCCGGGCGCTGTGTCCCACCCAGGTCTCGGGGACGGTGCTGCACTGATGACCGCCGACCTCTCCGCCCCGACGGCGGTGCGCATCGACTCCGCGGCCGACCTCCGTCGCGTGATGGCCGCGCCGTTCGAGGTGAGCCCGGAGCAGTGGGCTGCGGTGAGCGCCCCGCTGGAGCCCGCCGTCGTGGTCGCCGGTGCCGGCTCGGGCAAGACGTCGTTGATGGCGGCTCGTGTGGTCCACCTGGTCGCCACCGGTCGCGTGCGACCCGACCAGGTGCTCGGACTGACATTCACCACCAAAGCGGCCTCCGAGCTCCGGGGACGGGTTCGCGACGCGCTGGCGGCCGCCGGGCTGGACCGGGGCCCGGTCGCACCGGTAGCACCGGGCGGTCCCGCGGGGGACGGCGAGGAGCCCGACGAGCCGGTCGAGCCGACGGTGATGACCTACCACGCCTACGCAGCGGGGCTGCTGTCCCAGCACGGGCTGCGGATCGGGCACGAGCCCGACACGAGGGTGATGGCAGACGCCTCGCGCTACCAGCTGGCCGCGCGCGCGGTTGCCCGTCACCGTGCCGAGGTCCGGCTGCTGTCGGACAGCCCGAAGCACGTGATCGAGGACCTCCTGGCGCTCGAGGCGGCGATGAGCGAGCACCTCGTCACCACCGACGAGGTCCGGGCGTTCACCGAGCGCGCCCGCGCCGGGTTCGAGGCCGGGTTGGCCACCCGGTCCACCAAGGCGCAGCGCGAGCTCGTGGAGGCGCAGGACAAGAGGTGCGAGCTGCTCGGGCTCGTCGACACCTACCGCGCGCTCAAGGCCGAGCTGGGGCTGATGGACTTCTCCGACCAGATCGCGCTGGCCGCCGGTCTGGCCGTCGACCACCCCGAGGTCGGGGAGGCCGAGCGCGACAGCTTCCGGGTGGTGCTGCTCGACGAGTACCAGGACACCTCGGTGGGACAGGCGCGCCTGCTGCGGCACCTGTTCTCCGGGCCCGACGTGGACCACGGGCTCGGACACCCCGTGATGGCAGTCGGCGACCCGAACCAGGCCATCTACGGGTGGCGTGGTGCCTCGGTCTCGAACATCCTCGGCTTCGGGCACGACTTCCCGCGCGCAGGACGGGGGGGTCTGGCGGACACTGACGTGGCGTCGTACCCCTTGACCGTGAACCGGCGCTCCGACCGGCTGGTCCTCGAGGTCGCCAACCGGCTCGCGGAGCCGCTGTACTCGGCCCACCCGCAGGCACGTGCGCTCAGAGCCCGGGACGGGGCTGCAGAGGGCGACGTGCGCGCGGTGGTGCACGAGACCTACGACGACGAGCTGGACTGGCTGGCCCGCGAGGTCGCGGACGTCCACCGCCACATGCCCGATCCGGCGTGGCGCGAGATCGGCGTGCTGGTGCGCGACAACGGCCACGCCGCCGACGTCTTCGACGCCCTGTCCCGCGTCGAGATCCCGGTCGAGATCGTCGGGCTGTCGGGTCTGCTCAGGCTGCCCGAGGTGTCCGAGGTCTTCTCGACCCTCACCCTCCTGCACGACCTGACCGCCAACGCCGACCTGCTCAACCTGCTGACCGGCCCCCGGTGGGCGATCGGGCCGCGCGATCTCGCCCTGCTCGGACGTCGGGCCCGGGAGCTCGCGGGAGACACCGGCCGGGCCGCCGCCGACGCCGACCTGCGGACCTCCCTGCAACGGGCGGTGGCCGGGTCGGATCCCACCGAGGTGGTGGCGCTGTCCGACGCGCTGGCCGATCCGGGCGACCTGCCGTACTCCGCGGTCGCGCGGGAGCGCTTCGAGCTGCTCGCCCGCGAGCTGCGTTCCCTGCGCTCGCACGCCGGCGAGGCGCTGCTCGACGTGGTGCGGCGGATCGTCGACACGTGCGGCATCGACGTCGAGCTGGACTCCTCGGTGAGCCCTGCGGCCCGAGCCCGGCGGGAGAACCTCGACCTGTTCGTCCGAGCCGTCGCCGACTTCCAATCGATCGACGGACAGGCCACCCTCCCCGCGCTGTTGGCCTACCTCACCGCGGAGGACGAGCTCGGCAACGGGCTCGACGTCGCCTCGCCGTCGGAGGCCGACTCGGTCAAGCTGCTGACGGTGCACCGGGCCAAGGGCCTCGAGTGGGACGCGGTGTTCCTGCCCGGCGTGGTGGCCGAGCGGTTCCCCAGCACCCGAGGGCGGTCCCGGTGGCCGGGGCGCGCCTCGGTGCTGCCGACGCCGCTGCGCGGTGACGCCGCGGACCTGCCCGTGCTCGAGGGCTGGACCGACAAGGACGTGGACGCGCTCAAGGCCGCGTCGAAGGCCCACGACGCGGAGGAGGAGCTGCGGCTCGGCTACGTCGCGTTCACGCGTGCGCGTCACCTGCTGTGGGTCTCGTCCTACGTCTGGCGGCACGGCCGTCTGAAGCCGGTCGGCCCGTCGGACTTCCAGCGCGTCGTGCGCGACGTCCTCCAGGAGCGCGGCGGGGACGCCCTGACCTGGCGCGAGGTGCCCGAGGACGGCGGGGCCAACCCGCTGCTCGACGGCCGCCGCTCCGTGCCGTGGCCGGTGACCGACCAGACGGCCGAGGCGCTGCGGCGGCTGGAGGCGGCCGAGCTGGTGGCCGCGGCGGCGTCCGACCACGACCGTGTGGGCGTGCCCGAGGCGGCCCTGGACCTCGTCGAGGCCTCGCTGCTCGCCGAGTGGGACGGCGAGCTGGAGCGGCTACTGGCCGAGGCCCGTCGCGACCGCGCGGACGTCGTGGAGGTGCCACTGCCGAGCAGTCTGTCTGCCACGTCGCTGTCCCGGCTGCGGGACGACCCGGAGGAGCTGGCTGCGACCCTCGCCCGACCGATGCCTCGGCCGCCGTCTCCCGCCGCGCGCTTCGGCACCCGCTTCCACGCCTGGGTCGAGAGCCGCTTCGGGCAGCAGCAGCTGGTCGACCCCGACGAGCTGCCGGGTCGCAGCGACGCCGGCATCGACGACGAGGACGACCTGCGGACCCTGGTCGAGGCCTTCGAGCGGGGCCCGTTCGCCGACCGCACCCCCGTCGCGGTGGAGCCGTCGTTCGCCCTGGTCCTGGGCAGCCAGGTGGTGCGCGGACGCATCGACGCGGTCTACGCCGAGGAGGTCGCGGGCGTGAGCGGCTACCTGGTCGTGGACTGGAAGACCGGCCGGCACCAGGACGCCGACCCGCTGCAGCTGGCGGTCTACCGGCTCGCGTGGGCGGAGCTGACCGGGGTGCCGGTCGAGCGGGTGCGGGCGGCGTTCTGCTTCGTCCGCACCGGCGACCTGGTCGAGCCGGTGGCGCTCGCGACCCGGTCCGAGCTGGAGGCGCTGGTCCGCGCCGGGTGAGCCGGTCAGTGGCGCCGGATCCGGGTGGCCAGGCGAGCGACGTCGAGGAGCTTGATCGAGTCGGGCCCGCCCGGGTCGTCGTCCCAGGCGCCGAGGTGCTCCATCCACCAGCCGAAGCTGCCGAAGACGGCCAGCGTGGCGCCGAGCACCATCAGCATCGCCCCCAGCGCCGGCGCGCCGAAGGCGGCCGGGGCCGCCCCCAGCACCACCAGCACGAGGCCGACCAGCACGAGGTGCCGTCCGTGGACGCCGCGCCTCGGCGCAGGACGGACCTCGTCAGGTGGCGGGTCCTCCTCACCCCAGGCGTTCATCTGCACCTCCTCGCTGACGCACGGTACCCCGCTCGGCGGTCCGCACGGCCGTGGCTCAGCCGACCCGCAGCACCGTCTCCAGCGCGATCTCGACCATGTCGCCGAAGGTCTCCTGCCGCTCCTGGGCGGTGGTCTGCTCGCCGGTGACGATGTGGTCCGACACCGTGCAGATCGCCAGGGCCCGCCGGCCCGATCCGGCCGCCAGCGTGTACAGCGCGCTGGCCTCCATCTCGACCGCGAGCACGCCGTGGCCGGCCATCCGCGTGGTGAGCTCGGGTCGCGGACCGTAGAAGGAGTCGCTGGACAGCAGCAGGCCGACGTGGGTCGTCGCCGTGCCGGGACGCGCCTGCGCGACGTCGTACGCCGTGCGCAGCAGCTCGAAGTCCGCCACCGGTGCGTAGTCCCAGCCCTCGAAGCGGATCCGGTTCATCGAGGAGTCGGTGCAGGCGCCGGAGGCGATCACCAGGTCGCGCACCGCCAGGTCCGGCGACAGCGCCCCGCAGGAGCCGACGCGGACGATCGAGCGCACGTCGTACTCGGTGAGGAGCTCGTGGGCGTAGATCGCCAGGGACGGCTGCCCCATGCCGGAGCCCTGCACCGAGACCCGCTCGCCGCGGAAGGTGCCGGTGAAGCCGAGCATCCCGCGGACCTCGCAGTAGCAGGTGGCGTCCTCGAGGAACGTCTCGGCGATCCAGCGGGCGCGCAGCGGGTCACCGGGCATCAGGACGTACGGCGCGACGGCGCCCGGCTCCGCGCCAATGTGGGTGCTCATGGGGCCACCGTAGAGTCGAGCGGTGACGCAACTGCCCTTCCCCGCACCCGGATCCACCGACATCGCGTTGTCGGTGCGCACCCACGAGCGGGTCGGCGAACGCCGCGTGGACGAGGCCTGGCTGGCCGACGCCTGGGCCGCCAGCGACCGGGTCGTGCCGGTCTCCGGACGTGAGCTCGCCGTCACCGACGACGGCTCGGCGGTCCGCTGGCAGGCGTCCGGCGACCTTCCCGTGGAGGGGCAGCGCCTGTTCCTCGGCGAGCGCGACGGGGTGCCGCACTTCGCCCTCCTGGTGGCCTCGCGGCCGGACGACGGCCGGTGGAGCGACCTGCGCGGGGTGGTGCAGACCCTGTCCGAGCCCGACCTGGGGTTCCTGGTGCACGCGATGGCGCTGGCCGAGTGGCACGCCTCCCACCACTTCTGCCCGCGCTGCGGCGGGACCCTGCACGCGACCCACGCCGGGCACGTGCTGGTCTGCGACCAGTGCGGGCGCCAGCAGTTCCCGCGCAGCGACCCGGCCGTGATCATGCTCGTCACCGACGGTGACCGGGCCCTCCTGGGCCGGCAGCCGGCGTGGCCCGAGGGTCGCTACTCGACGCTGGCCGGATTCGTGGACCCGGGCGAGAGCCTCGAGGAGGCGGTGGTCCGCGAGGTCGCCGAGGAGAGCGCGATCCAGGTCACCGACGTCACCTACTTCGGCAGCCAGCCGTGGCCGTTCCCACAGAGCCTGATGGTCGGGTTCTTCGCCCGCGCGGTGACCACCGACATCCGGGTGGACGAGGACGAGATCAGCGACGCCCGCTGGGTCAGCCGGGAGCAGCTGCGGACCGAGGCGGAGGCGGGCACGCTGAAGATCCCCAGCGGCATCTCGATCAGCCGGTCGCTCATCGAGGCGTGGTACGGCGAGGAGCTGCCCGGCTCCTGGTGAGCCGGGTCCGGCTCAGGAGGCGAGCTGCTCCAGCTTCGCCTGCACGTCGCGCAGGGACGGGTTGGTCTGCGCCGAGTCGTCGACGTACACCAGCGTCGGGACGGTCTGGTTGCCGTGGTTGACCTGCTCGACGATGGCCGCGGCCTCGGGCACCTGCTCGATGTCGACGACCTCGTAGGCGATGCCGGCGCGGTCCATCTGGCTGCGGAGACGGTGGCAGAACCCGCACCAGGGGGTGGAGTACATGGTCAGCGCGGCGGAGCTCATCGGGCGGTTCCTCTCGGGACGGCAGGACAGGAGCGGTCACCTGGCGAACCGGTCCGGCGCCGGGTTTGTTCCCCCGGCTCCGGCCGTCCCCAGGGGGTCAGGACGGGCCGGTCGGGTGTCGGTGGTCCCGACTACGCTGGCCTGCGACCCGACCCCAGGAGGCCCTGATGCCGCCCGCCGCCGTCTCCGCCGACGCGCTGCTCGAGGCCCTCGACCCCGAGCAGCGCGCGGTCGCGCTCGCACTGCGAGGACCGGTGCGGGTGCTCGCCGGTGCCGGCACCGGCAAGACCCGGGCGGTGACCCACCGGATCGCCTACGGCGTGGCCTCGGGGGTCTACAACCCCAGCGAGGTGCTCGCGGTCACCTTCACCACCCG
>Ga0210040_10002112_pt1 | contig 28594 bp, 28 predicted proteins | sample CryGeyCG12114_NA_FD_185462 | JGI IMG/M metagenome (GOLD analysis project Ga0210040, IMG submission 185462) | Groundwater microbial communities from aquifer - Crystal Geyser CG19_WC_8/21/14_NA (SPAdes) (version 2) | ecosystem: Environmental > Aquatic > Deep subsurface > Groundwater | place: USA... | reverse complement strand
CCGCGACGTGGGCCTCGGCGGCCGAGCGCGCCCGGCGGGCGTCGCCGGCCTCCACGGCGGCCAGGATCGCGTCGTGCTCGGTGACGGCCAGCCGTCGGTTCAGGTCGAGCTGCCACATCGACGAGCCGTGCAGGTGCCCGATCGCCTCCAGCCGCTCCAGAGCCTTGGTCAGCGGCTCGTTGTGCGCCGCCGCGCGCACGAGCCGGTGGAACTCGAGGTCGAGCGTGCTGTCGCGGGTGCCGTCCGCGGCCTCCGCGAGGTTGTCGCGCTGGCGCTCCAGGACGGCGCGCATCGCCTCCAGCTCAGCCAGGCTCACCAGGCCCGCCGCCTCGTGCGCGGCCAGGCCGTCGAGCACCTCGCGTACGCGGAACAGCGCCCGCAGGTCGTCGGCGTCCATCGTGGCGACGGTCGAGCCGGCGAAGGGGACGTGGACCGCCAGGCCGTCGTAGATCAGCTGCTGGACGGCCTCGCGGACGGGGCCGCGACTGACCTCGAGCTGAGGCGCGGGACGCTGAGCGGCTGTCCCGGGGCGAGCTCGCCGGCGAAGACCTGGTGGATCCACGCCAACTACGGCGGCTGATGACGCCCGCGAGCGGTAGGTTGCCGCGCCCCGTACGACGTGTCGGGCGCCGCAACCTACCGCTCGTCGGGCGGCAGGATCAGCTCGGGCGGGACTCCGGCGAACGCGTCTGCGCGGCGTCGGAGGACGGCAGGTCGCCCAGGACCTCGTCGATCCGCTTCAGGACGTCGGCGTCGAGCTTGACGCCGCTGGCGCCCGCGTTGTCGTGGACCTGCTCGGGCTTGGAGGCGCCGATGATCGCGGACGACACGTTGTCGTTCTGCAGCACCCAGGCCACGGCGAGCTGGGCCATCGACAGCCCCAGGTCCGAGGCGACGGGCTTGAGCTCCTGCACCCGGCCGAGGACGTCGTCGTTCATGAAGCGGCTGATCATGTTCGCGCCGCCCTTCTCGTCGGTGGCGCGGGAGCCCTCGGGCAGCGGCTGGCCGGGCACGTACTTGCCGGTCAGCACGCCCTGCGCGATCGGGGAGAAGACGACCTGACCGATGCCCAGCTCCCGGCTGGTCGGCACGACCTCGGTCTCGATCACGCGCCACAGCATCGAGTACTGGGGCTGGTTCGAGATCAGCTGGAAGCCGAGGTCGGTCGCGAGGGCGTGACCCGCGCGGATCTGCTCCGCGGTCCACTCGCTGACGCCGATGTAGAGGGCCTTGCCCTGGCGGACCACGTCGGCGAACGCCTGCATCGTCTCCTCGAGCGGGGTCTCGAAGTCGTAGCGGTGCGCCTGGTAGAGGTCGACGTAGTCGGTCTTGAGCCGGGTCAGCGAGCCGTTGATCGACTCGAGGATGTGCTTGCGGGAGAGGCCGGAGTCGTTGGGCCCGCCAGGACCGGTGGGCCAGTAGACCTTGGTGAAGATCTCGAGCGACTCGCGCCGGGTACCGGCGAGGGCCTCGCCGAGGACGGTCTCGGCCTTGGTGTTGGCGTACGCGTCCGCGGTGTCGAAGGTGGTGATCCCGGCGTCGAGCGCCGCCTGCACGCACTCCAGGGCGATGTCGTTCTCGACCTGGGACCCGTGGGTCAACCAGTTGCCGTAGGTGATCTCGGAGATCTTCAGGCCGGAGCGGCCGAGGTAGCGGAAGTCCATGCCTCCGTTATACGTGGCGGCGTCCGCGAGCGGTTGCGCGGCCGATCAGGCCGCGGCGGGCTCGACGTCGGTACGGCGCGCCGAGGACCGGTTGCGCCGGGCCCGGACGAGCCCGTCGGTCGTCATGATCACGAGCGCGAGCCAGACCAGGCCGAAGCCCACCCAGCGGCCGGGCGACATGGACTCGCCGAAGTAGCTGATGCCGAGCAGGAACTGCAGGGTCGGTGCCAGGTACTGCAGAAGCCCGAGCGTGCTGAGCGGCAGCCGGCTCGCGGCGGCGGCGAAGAACAGCAGCGGCACCAGCGTGACCAGCCCGGTGGCGACGAGCAGCAGGCTCATGCCCCAACCGAGGTGACCGAACGTGCCGCGACCCGTCACCTCCAGCCAGCCGAGGTAGACCAGCGCCAGCGGGGTGAGCAGCGCCGACTCGACGGCCAGGCTGTCGACCGCGCCAGCGCCCAGCCGGTTCTTGATGAACCCGTACGTGGCGAAGCTGACCGCCAGCACGAGCGCGATCCAGGGCAGCGTGCCGTAGTCGATGGTCAGCACCGCCACGGCGGCGACGGCGAGACCGACGCTGGCCCACTGCAGGGCGCTCAGGCGTTCGCGCAGGACGACCACGCCGAGCAGGATCGAGAGGATCGGGTTGATGTAGTAGCCGAGCGCGGTCTCCACGACGTGGCCGTGGTTGACCGACCAGATGTAGGTGCCCCAGTTGACCGAGACGATGGCCGCGGCGGAACCGAGCAGCAGCAAGGTGCGGCGGTGGGCCATCCGCGTCCAGAAGCCGCGCCGGACGGTCACGGCCACCAGCACGACCGAGATCAGGAACGACCACACGACCCGGTGCGCCAGGATCTCGATCGACCCTGCGCGCGCCACCAGCGGCCAGAAGAGCGGGACCACGCCCCACAGCCCGTACGCCGCGAGGCCGTAGCCGACGCCGCGCCGTTCCCGATCCGCCACCGGACCCTCCCTCTTGTCTTCGCTCGAGCAGCCCGACCGCAGCCCGGACGAGGTTAGGACCCGGACGAGCGGTGTGTTCCCGCGCGTCTCGGTGGCGAGATCGCGCGGCAACCCACCGCTCGCGGGAGGACGAGGCCGAGGATCAGTCCTCGGTGTCGTCGACCAGCCAGGTGTCGCCACCGTTGACGAGGTCCTGCAGAGCGGCCTCGTCGTGGGACCGTCCGCTCGTGGCCAGGGCGACCTGGTCGCGGGCGAGGTCGTCGTACGCCGGCGCCTCGACGTCGCGGAAGACCCCGATCGGCGCGCGGTGCAGGACACCGGCGTCGGTGAGCCGGGAGAGCCCGAAGGCGTACGACGGGTCCTGGATGTGCGCGTCGTGCACGACGAGGGCGTCCACGCCGACCGCGTCCACCTCGACCACCGAGAACTCGCCGGTGCGGGAGTCGCGGACGACGCCGAGCCGGAGGCCCTCGCCGAAGCGGATCGGCTCGCCGTGGGTCAGCGGGATGATCGCGTCGGCGGAGGTCTCGCGGTCCTTGACCGCGGCGAACGCGTCGTCGTTGAAGATCGGGCAGTTCTGGTAGATCTCCACGAGCGACGTGCCGCGGTGCGCGGCGGCGGCCCTGAGCACCGAGGTGAGGTGCTTGCGGTCGGAGTCGATGGTCCGCGCGACGAACGTCGCCTCGGCTCCGATGGCGAGCGACACCGGGTTGAAGGGGTTGTCCAGCGAGCCGAGCGGGGTCGTCTTGGTGACCTTGCCGAGCTCGGAGGTGGGGGAGTACTGCCCCTTGGTCAGGCCGTAGATCCGGTTGTTGAAGAGCAGGATCGTCACGTTGACGTTGCGGCGCAGGATGTGGATCAGGTGGTTGCCACCGATCGACAGCGCGTCGCCGTCACCGGTGATCACGAACACGGCCGCGTCGGGCCGTGCGGTCGCGACGCCGGTGGCGATCGCCGTCGCCCGGCCGTGGATCGAGTGCATGCCGAAGGAGTCGACGTAGTACGGGAAGCGGCTGGAGCAGCCGATGCCCGACACGATGACGGTGTTCTCCTTCTTGATGCCGAGCTCCGGCATGAAGCCCTGGAACGCGGCCAGCACGGCGTAGTCGCCGCAGCCGGGGCACCATCGCACCTCCTGGTCGGAGGTGAAGTCCTTGCGGGTCAGCGGCTCCAGCGACAGCGGGACGCCGGCGAGGCCGCCGCCCCGGACTCCTGAGCCGATGCTCGGCCGGTCGATGGTGGTCACGCGAAAGCTCCTTCGAAGGGTGCTGGCTCGGGCAGGGCGTCGATCTCGAGCTCGAGGTCGCGCGCCAGCTCGCTCAGCGAGATCGGCAGCCCGCGGACGCGGGAATAGCTGTGGACGTCGACCAGGTACTTGCCGCGCAGCAGCAGCGCGAGCTGGCCGAGGTTCATCTCGGGCACGATGACGCGGTCGTACGCCCGCAGCACCTCGCCCAGGTTGGCCGGGAACGGGTTGAGGTGGCGCAGGTGCGCCTGCGCGACCTGCCGACCGGTGTTGCGGACACGGCGGACCGCCGCGGCGATCGGACCGTACGTCGAGCCCCAGCCGAGCACGAGGGTGCGGGCGCGGGTGCCGTCCGGGGCGGTCGGGTCGTCCACGACGACGTCGGGGATGTCGCGGACGATGCCGTCGACCTTGGCCTGGCGGGTCCGGACCATCTCTTCGTGGTTGGCCGGGTCGTAGGAGACGGCGCCGGTGTCGCGCGCCTTCTCGATGCCGCCGATCCGGTGCTGCAGGCCGGCCGTGCCCGGGATGGCCCACGGACGGGCGAGGGTCTCCTCGTCGCGCAGGTAGGGCAGGAACAGCGGCTTGCCCGCCGCGTCGGTCGCGTTCGCCTCGGTGGCGAAGCCCGGGTCGATCGGCGGGATCGCCGAGACGTCGGGCACCTGCCAGGGCTCGGCGCCGTTGGCGATGTAGCCGTCGGAGAGCACGATCACCGGGGTCCGGTACTTCACCGCGATCCGCACGGCCTCGATCGCGGTGTCGAAGCAGTCGGCCGGCGTCGAGGCCGCGATGACGGGCACCGGCGACTCGCCGTTGCGCCCGAACATCACCTGCAGCAGGTCGGCCTGCTCGGTCTTGGTCGGCATGCCCGTGCTGGGGCCGGCGCGCTGGACGTCGATGATCACCAGCGGCAGCTCGGTCATCACGCCGAGCCCGATCGTCTCCGCCTTGAGCGCCATGCCGGGCCCGGACGTCGTGGTCACGCCGATGTGCCCGGCGAAGCTCGCGCCCAGGGCCGCGCCGACACCGGCGATCTCGTCCTCGGCCTGGAACGTCGTGATGCCGAAGCGCTTGTGCTTGCTCAGCTCCTGGAGGATGTCGGACGCCGGGGTGATCGGGTAGCTGCCCAGGAACATCGGCAGGTCCGCCTTGCGGGCGGCGGCGACCAGACCGAGCGACATGGCCAGGTTGCCGGAGACCTGGCGGTAGCGCCCGGACGGCATCGGGGCCGGGGCGACCTCGTACGACACCGCGAAGACCTCGGTGGTCTCGCCGAAGGCGAAGCCGGTCTTGAAGGCGGTGACGTTCGCGTCGCGGATGGCCGGCTTGTTGGCGAACTTGGTGGTGAGGAACGCGAGCGTCCCCTCCGTCGGGCGGTGGTAGAGCCAGGACAGCAGGCCCAGGGAGAACATGTTCTTGGCCCGGGACGCGTCCTTTCGCGACAGCCCGAACTCCTTGACCGCGGCGACCGTCATGCCGGTCAGGTCGAGCGCGTGCAGCTGGTAGTCGTCCAGCGAGCCGTCCTCGAGCGGGTTGGCGGCGTAGCCGACCTTGGCCAGGTTGCGGGTGGTGAAGTCCGCGGTGTCGGCGATGATCAGCCCGCCCCGCGGCACGTCGGCGATGTTGGCCTTGAGCGCGGCCGGGTTCATCGCGACCAGCACGTCCGGCCGGTCGCCCGGCGTCATGATGTCGTAGTTGGCGAAGTGCAGCTGGAAGCTCGAGACCCCGGGCAGCGTCCCGGCGGGCGCCCGGATCTCGGCGGGGAAGTTCGGCAGGGTCGAGATGTCGTTGCCGAAGACGGCGGAGTCGGCGGTGAACCGGTCGCCGGTGAGCTGCATGCCGTCGCCGGAGTCTCCCGCGAAGCGGATGACCACGCGATCGAGCGTGCGGACCTCAGTCATGAAGCAGAGCCTTCTTCCTCGTCTGTCGTACGGCCCATGCTTCGGCACGTACGCGGTCCCTGGATGGCTCGGGTCGGGCAGAGCGGCACGGTGTCGTCCGGGCCGATGCGTGGCCCGGGCTCCTGGCGGAGGACCGGCGTCCATGATAAGGGCGCCCTTAGTGACCACCAGGGGCGATCACGCGTTGAGAGGGGTTCGAGGGCAAGGTCACACCCCCGCCCGCTCGGAGACGATCCCCCACGACCGAGGTCCGTCGCCTCGCGTCGGGCGGCCGCCCTCCCGTAGCGTGACGTCGTGCGCTGGGTGGACTGGTACGGGGACGCCTCGCTGTACGTGCTCGACGTGGCGCTCGCCTGCTGCTCGCTCGAGTTCGACGCGGCCGTACCCGGGTCGGCCTCGCCGACTGTGGAGCCGCCGACGGACGGGCGGACCGCCGTCGTGATCTCCGGGACGGTCACCGACCGGCTCGCTCCCGCCGTGGCCTCCATGGTCGACGCCGTCCGGGCCCGGCAGTCGGTGCCGCCGGTCGTGGTCGCGTACGGGGTCTGCGCCTGCTCGGGTGGGCCGTACTGGGACTCGTACGCGGTCACCAAGGGCGTCGACACGCTCCTGCCCGTCGACGTGCACGTGCCCGGCTGCCCGCCGACGCCGGACGCGCTGCGCGAGGTCCTGGACGCGGTCGTGGGCGCACCCGCATGACCGGCGTGCGGGTCGAGGACTGGCACGCGGCCGTGCTCGCGGCCTGCGGCGACGGCTACGACTGGTTCGACTGGCTGGGGTGCACCGACGAGATCGGCGTGTCCGACGAGCTCCGCGTCGTGCTGTCGCTGCGGCGCCTCGACGAGCCCGGGCTGCCCGAGCTGCTGCTGGAGTGCCGGGTTCCCCGCTCGGAGCCCCGGCTGGCGAGCGTGCGGGACGTCTACGCCGGCGCGGCCTGGCACGAGCGGGAGGCGGCCGAGGAGTTCGGGGTCGAGTTCGTCGGCGGTGACCGCCGCCGCCTGCTGCTCGACGGCGGGGTGACCGCACCGCTCCGCAAGGACGAGGTCCTGGCCGCCCGGACCGCGGAGTCGTGGCCGGGCGCGAAGGAGCCGGGGGAGAGCGACGCCGGCGCCGGGGCGGCCGGGGCGGCCTCGCCGAGCCGACGCCGGATGGTTCCGCCGGGGGTGCCGTCGCCCGAGGTGTGGGGGGACCGCGACCCGGTGAGCTCGCCGCCCGACCCGGCCGAGGTCGCAGCCTCCGTCAGCGGCGGCCGCGTCCGCCGGCGCGCACGATGAGCCCCACCGACGCCGGGGTGCACGGACGGATCCGGCTGATCGAGCCGGCGTGCACGTCCTGCATGCTCTGCGTGCGCGAGTGCCCCGTCTGGTGCATCACCCTCGACTCGCACACCGAGCCCGACCCCGACGCGGCGCCCGGCGCGCGGGTACGGCTGGTCAACGTCCTCGACCGGTTCGTCATCGACTGGAACCTCTGCATGTACTGCGGCATCTGCGTCGACGAGTGCCCCTTCGACGCCCTCGCGTGGGACGCGCACCACCCCGCCGCCGCACCCGTGCCGGAGGCGCTCCGGCACGGCATCGCCGAACTCGCCTGACCCTTTTCCCGCGCTGGCCCCGCGTCCCGGACCTCGAAGCCTCACCAGGAGACGCTGTCTCCGGGCAGCCCGATCCCTCGGGCGACGGTCGGAGGTCAGCGTTTCCTTCAGCACGGACTCAGGTGCAAGACCGGGACCGACGGACCGGGACCGGGTTTGCTCAGGCCACCAGGTCGGGGGTGAGATCGGCGAGGGAACCGGCGCCGAGCGAGCGCAGCACCCACTCCAGCCGGCTGTCGAACCCCTCGAGCAGCTCCTCCACCCGGGCGTCGCCGCCCGTGGCCAGCGCCCAGAGGACCGGGCGCCCCAGGAACACGGCCCGGGCCCCGAGGCAGAGCGCCGCGGCGACGTGCTCCGGCGTGCGCAGGCCGCTGTCGACGTAGACCTCGGCCCGGTCGCCGACGGCCGCGACCACCTCCGGCAGCGCCTCGACCGAGGTGATCGACTGGGTCAGGCAGCGGCCCCCGTGGGTGGAGACGATGACCCCAGCGGCACCGGCGTCGACGCACGCCACCGCGTCGTCCGCCCGCAGCACGCCCTTGACGACCACCGGCAGCCCCGTGAGCTCGGTGAGCCAGCCGATGTCGGCGACCGAGAGGTTCCTCGTGCCCGCGAACACGGGACGCCCGACGTCGCCGCCGGGCAGGTTGGCCTGCATGCCGTAGCGCTCGGGCCACGTCCGGGGCTCGTGCTCGGGACGACGCGGGTCGACACCCGGCGTGTCCACCGTGAGCACCAGGGCGGACGCGCCGGCGGCCGCCGCGGCCTGCACGACGTCGACGGTCACCGCACGGTCGTCCATCACGTACACCTGGAACCACCACGGCGCCCCGACCGCGGCGACGTCGGTGAACGACACCCCGGTGTTCGTCGACACCCCGAGCAGGACACCGCGTCGGCGTACGGCCCGGGCCGTGGCGACCTCGCCGTCGGGATGGGCCGCCCGCTGCTGCGCCATCGGCGCCACGAGGACGGGGCTGGCGACCGCGGTGCCCAGCACCGTGGTGGCCAGGCTCAGCCGCGTCGTGTCGCGGAGCACGTGCGGCCGGAACCGGAGCCTCGACCACCGCTCCGCCTCGGTCGGGATCCCGTACGCCCCCGTCGGTCCGCGGAAGTAGCCGAGGACGTGCTCCGGCAGGACGGCGGCGGCCTCGGCCTCGAGCTCCTCGACGTCCGGCAGCGGTCGGTCGAGCGGCCGGTCGCCGTCCGCAGGTGCGTCTACCGTCATCGGCCGGTCAGGCCTGCGCGTCCTGGTCGGTCTCGACGGCCTTGGCCAGGGCCTCGGGGTCGCCGAGCGCGTCGCCGATCGACTCGGTCAGCGGCTGGTCGTACGGGTCGACGTCGGTCTCCACGGCCGGCTCGGACTCCGCCCCGGTCGCGTCGCTCGGGGCGAGGTCCGTCGCGCTGTCGTCCTCGGCCTGCTCGTCGGCGTCCGTCTCCTGGGCGTCGAGGTCGACGGGGTCCAGCTCGGCCGCGGCCGGGGGCACCACGTCGGAGGTCGCGGCCGGCTCGGTCACGAGGACCTCCTCCTCGACGACTCCGCCGTCGCCCCCCTCGGCCTCGTCGATCACGTCCGTGTCGTCCTCCAGGTCGCTCGAGGTCTCAGCCTCGAGCGAGCTCTCGTCCGACTCCTCCGTGACGTCGTCCTCCGCCGTCACGTAGCCGGGCTGCACCGCGTCCGTGCTCGAGCTGTCGGGGCCGACGTCCGAGCTCTCCGTCAGCGGCGAGCGCTCGTCGTCGTCCCGGCCGAATCGCTCCTTGGCGTCGTCGACGAGGTCGCCAGCGCGGTCCTTGGCGTCGTCGAGGAGGTCACCGGCCTTGTCCCTGGCGTCGTCGAAGCCCTCACGGGCCTTGTCGCCGAGCTTCTCGACCTTGTTCTTCAGGTCGTCGAGGATCCCCATGGCTGCTCCCTTGTCCTGTGTCTTCCGGCGTTCAGCGGTAGTTCGTGAACTGCACGGCGAAGTCGTAGTCGGCGCCCTTGACCAGGTTCTGCGCGGCCTGCAGGTCGTCGCGGCTCTTGCTGCTCACGCGCAGCTCCTCGCCCTGGATCTGGGTCTTCACGCTCTTGGGTCCCTCGTCGCGGATCAGCTTGGCGACCTTCTTGGCGTTCTCGGTGGTGATGCCCTCGGCGGTGGTCGCGGTGATCTTGTAGATCTTGCCCGAGGACCGGGGCTCGCCCGCGTCCAGCGCCTTGAGGCTCACGCCGCGGCGCACGAGCTTGGACTCGAACACGTCCAGCACCGCCTTGACGCGCTCCTCGGAGACCGCCTCCATCTCGATGGCCTCGCCGGACCAGACGATCGAGGCCTCGGCGTTCTTGAAGTCGAAGCGCTGCCTGACCTCCTTCGCCGCCTGGTTCAGGGCGTTGTCGACCTCTTGACGGTCGACCTTGCTGACGATGTCGAACGAGCTCTCCGCAGCCACGGCCCCATCCTGCCGCAAGGTCGGTCGCCGGGCCTGGTCGCCCGGTCCTGGTCAGGAGCGGGTGGGCCGGACGACGAGCATCGTCCCGCGGACCTGGCCGTCGGCGATCAGCCGGCCGATCCGGCCGGACTGACGCTCGGCCGTGACGAAGCGCGGATCCGAGCCGTGCCGCCGCTCCAGCTCGGCCTCGACGGCGTCGGCGCGCTCCTGCCACAGGTCCGGTGTCGCCGCGAGCTCGGCGAGGTGGCCGCTGTCCACGACCGCGAGGCCCGCCCCGTCCAGGAGGTCGGTCAGCGCCGAGGAGGTCGGGAAGTGGTTGCCCTCCGGGGCGTCCGGCACCTCGTCGTTCTCGGCCACGTAGACCAGCAGCCCGAGGCGGGCGTCCGGCGCCAGCACCCGACGCAGCTCGCGCAGGAGCTGCGGCTGGTCGGCGACCGTGCAGAGCACCCCGAGGCACCAACCGACGAAGACCGAAGCGTCGCTTACGGGCAGCGGGCTCGCGGCCTGCAGCACGGGCAGGTCGAAGAGCCGGCGGGCCGCCCGGCAGGCTCCGCCCTGCGGCTCGGTCAGGACCGGGCGCACCCCGGCCTCCTGCGCCGCGAACGCCGCCGGTCCGCCGACCCCGGCACCCACGTCGAGGAACGTCGCGTGCGGGTCCGGCGACAGGTGCTGCAGGAACCAGCGCAGCGCCGCCGGCCCGCCGCTGCCGCGACAGCCTGCGGGCACGTGGTGCTCGGGTCCGAGGTCGAGCGCGACGTCGGCCGTCCAGGCGGCGACCGTGTCGAACTCGGCCGCCATCGCCGAACCGTCGTCCTCCGCGTCCGTCTCGTCAGCCCGCGTCATGCGTCCCCTCTCATGGCTGCTCTCCTGGCTGCCCGGACGGCCCGTCCCGTCTCGGCCTGGATCTCGGCCGCCTCGAGCACGCCGCGGGCGGAGGCCATGCCGGAGAGGTTCACGCCGACGACGCCGTCGATCTCCAGCAGGTCGGTCGCCTCCGAGACCGCCGACGCGATGCCGGCGGCGACCGGGTCGTCCGCGGTGACCACCGCCTCCACCTGCGCCGGGTCGATCTCGAGTCCCGGGAGCGCGGCCAGCACCGCGGCCGAGCGGGCGTCGGTGAACACCGGCACCGAGGCGACGACGGGGATGGTCAGACCGAGTGCGCGTGCCGCGCCCACGAACGTCCGGACGTCCTCGACGCGGGGGACGTGGTTGAGCACCGCGACCCCCGCGCCGGCCCGCTGCTTGTGCACCAGGCGGCGCGGCCGGAGCTGCACCGGCGGCGCCGCCGGGGTCTCGGGGACGGCGACCGGCAGCCCGAGGCCGGCGGCGAGGCTGGCGAGCCGGGTGCCGTCGAGGTCGAACACCTGGGCCACGTCGGGCCGGACGTCGTACGCCCGCCCGTCGCCCGTGACGCAGAGGACGGTGGCCAGCCCGTCCCGCGCCAGCGCGCGCAGCTCCTGCTCGAGGCTCATCCGGTCACGGTCCCGGCAGGAGAGCGTGACCCAGGGCGTGCCGCCGGCCGCGTCGACGAGCCGGGCCAGCGTGCTCGGCGGGTGGTCCGGCCGGTCCTGGTGGTCGCCGACGAGGACGGCGTCACAGGTCGGGGCCAGCAGCTCGACCACCCGGGTGAGGGTCTCGGTGTCGCCCGGCGGGGTGCTGAGGTCGGTCAGCACCAGCGGCACCCGGACGGGCGTGGCGGTCACCTCGGCCGGTGCGGGCAGCCACGTGTCCGGGTCGAGGAAGACGCAGGGGACCTCGACCATCTCGCAGCGGCCGTCCTGGCGCACGCCGCCGCAGGGCCCGTGCTGCATGCGCTTGGGGCACCCGGGTCGCAGCCCCTCGCGTACGGCCTGCACGGGCTCAGCCTCGCAGGGCGCGCGGCCGCCGCATCAGGCGGTTCGCCCCATCCCGGTCCGGTTGGTAGGGTGGCGCTCCGCCGGGCTCGCCCGGCATGGCAGGTTGCCCGAGTGGCCAAAGGGAGCAGACTGTAAATCTGCCGGCATCGCCTACGTTGGTTCGAACCCAACACCTGCCACCAGCACCACAAGACTCGGCCGAACCGTTCAGGCCGAGGCGCTGATCACTCCAGCGCCAAGCGATGGGCGAGCGTGGGGTCCGACTCACCGTCGACTTAGGCGTGCACGATGGGGACGCCGTCCCAGGCGCCAACCCGGGCCAGCCCAACGGCGGCGCCCTCCACCGCGCCCGCTCGCCATCGGTCGCGATGTCCGTCGCTACAACTTCTCAAGTGCTTCCCGAGGCCGACGGAGCTCTGTCGCTCGCGAGGCGTCACCTCCGCCTCCGTGCGTACTCGGCACGGTGCGCGCGACCCCGGAACGTACGCCTCGCGGTGATCAGCGCGCCGGCCGCGCGTCCGCGGAACCTTTCGGTTGGCCCCGAGCCCGTGGTCCCGTGTATCTTTGTGCGCCGGTGCCGCCCCTCGGGGCGGGTCACCGGTGTGCCCCTATAGCTCAGTAGGTAGAGCGTCTCCATGGTAAGGAGAAGGTCTGCGGTTCGAATCCGCATGGGGGCTCGGTCGCAAGGCTCCGGTGCCATCGCGCACCAGCGGGACAACGTGCTCCAGGGCGTGCCCGGCCGGTCATCCGGTGGCCGACCGCGGCGGGATAGCTCAGGTGGTAGAGCAAGCGGCTCATAATCGCTGTGTCGCGGGTTCAAGTCCCGCTCCCGCTACTCGCACGACCAGCACGACCCGCCTCGCGAGAGGCGGTCAGGGCTCGGGCATCACCCAGTCGGTCCGAGCACCCCACCAGGAAGAAGCACCACCATGGCCAAGTCCTCGGACGTTCGTCCCAAGATCACGCTCGCGTGCACGGAGTGCAAGGAGCGGAACTACATCACCAAGAAGAACCGGCGCAACGACCCCGACCGGCTCGAGCTGAAGAAGTTCTGCCCGCGCGACCGTCGCCACACGATCCACCGCGAGACCCGCTGACCTCCGTCCCGCCCTCGCGCATGACGAACCCGTCCGAGCCGCCCGCCACCGCGGGCGGCTCGTCCGTTTCCGGGGGTCACCCGGCCGGGGTCCCGGTCATCGGGCTCGCCCACGGCAGCCGCCACCCGCGGGCTGCGGCAGCGATCGAGACGCTGATGACCGCCGTCGGTGCTGCGGCCGGCGCGCCCGCCCACGCGGCCTACCTCGACCTCGCCGAGCCCGACCTGAGCGCCGTCGTCGCGCAGCTGGCGGCCGAGGGCCACCGGTGCGCCGTGGTGGTCCCGCTGCTCTTCACCGTCGCGTTCCACGCCACGGTCGACGTCCCGCAGGCCGTGGCCGAGGCCGCGGCGGCGTACGGGATGGAGCTCGTGGTCACCGACATCCTCGGCACGGGCGACGACGTCGCGGCCGTGCTCCGGGGTGCGCTCGACGGCGCGGGGGTCCATGGCGACGCCGACGCCGACGCGGTCCTGTTCGCGGTCGGGTCGTCGCGGCCCGAGGCGAACGACGCGGTGGCCGATCTGGCCGCACGGCTGGCCGACGGGCGCCGGGGCGACGTACGCGTGGCGTTCGGTACCTGCGCCCCCCGGGTGGCCGACGTGCTCGCCGACCTGGTCCCACCGGTCGCGCTGTGGCCGCTGTTCCTGGCCGACGGGCTGCTGCTCGACCCGCTGCGTCGGCTGGCCGACGAGCGCGGCTGGACCCTGGTCGAGCCGCTCGGCGCCTCCGCCGCCCCCCTGGTGCTGGCCCGCTACGCCGCTGCGCGCGCCCGTGCTGCCTAGCCCGATCCCCCTAGTCTGAGCACGTGCCGATCACGCCCGACCACGCCGGCAAGGCGTACGCGCCCACGCGTGAGTACGAGGTGACGCGCGGCAAGCTCGCCGAGTTCGCCGCCGCCCTCGGCGAGCCGCTGGTCGAGGGCGCCGGTCCGGTCGTGGCGCCGCCGACCTTCGGCGCCGTGGTGACCGGGCCCGCCTGGGACGTCCTGTTCACCGACCCGGAGCTGGAGCTGCAGCTGAGCCGGGTCGTGCACGCGGACCAGCAGTTCCGCTACCACCGCCCGCTCGAGCCGGGGGACGTCGTCACCGCCACGCTGACCATCGCCAAGGTGCGCGTCCGCGGGGCCACGGAGATCATCACGACCTCGGTCGAGGTCCGTGACGCGGTCGAGCAGACCGTCCTCGTGGCGGACGCGACGTTCGTGCACAGCCGGGAGGCGTCGGCGTGAGCAGCCTCCCCGCGGAGGTGGGCACCGTCCTGCCGCCGCTCACGTTCCGCGTGACCCGCGAGACCCTCGTCCGCTACGCCGGCGCCTCGGGCGACTTCAACCCGATCCACTACTCCGACCACGCCGCCACCGCCCTCGGCCTGCCCGGCGTCATCGCGCACGGCATGCTCACGATGGGTCTGGCTGCGCGGGCAGTGACCGACTGGGCGGGCCCCGGCGCCCGCCTGGTCTCGTACGGCGTGCGGTTCACCCGGCCGGTGCCGGTGCCCGACGACGGCGTGGGTGCGGAGCTCGACGTCGCCGGGACGGTCACGGCGGCAGACGCCGAGACCGTCACCGTCACCCTGGACGTCACCTGCGCGGGCGAGAAGGTGCTGGGCGCCGCCCGGGTCGTCCTCGCCGGGAGCCCGGCGTGACCGCCGCGGTCCTCGGCGGGCTGCCCGCCCGTCACGATGTGCCCCTCGCGGCGTACACCACCCTGCGGGTCGGCGGACCGGCCCGCGACCTCGTCGAGGTGACCTCCACCGACGAGCTGGTCGCGGTCGTCCGGGCCCTGGACGGCGCGGGCGAGCCGGTGCTCGTGCTCGGCGGCGGGTCCAACCTGCTGGTGGGCGACGCCGGCTTCGACGGCACCGTGGTCCTCGTCGCGACGCGCGGCGTCAGCCAGGACGTGGCCTCCTGCTCCGGCGCCGTGGTGACCGTCGCAGCGGGCGAGCCGTGGGACCCGTTCGTCGCCCTCACCCTGGAGCAGGGCTGGAGCGGGATGGAGGCGCTGTCCGGCATCCCCGGCTCGATCGGCGCGTCCCCGGTGCAGAACGTGGGCGCGTACGGCGCAGAGGTCGGGCAGCTCGTCACCACCGTCCGCACGCTCGACCGCACCACGGGCAAGGTCCGGACGCTGTTCGCCGTGGAGTGCGGCTTCGGCTACCGGACGTCGGTCTTCAAGGCCCAGCCGGGTCGCTACGTCGTGCTCGACGTGACGTTCCAGCTGCGTCTGGGCTCGCTCTCCGCGCCCGTCCGCTACGCCGAGCTCGCCCGCGTCCTCGGCGTGGAGGTCGGCGCCCGCGTGCCGGCCGCCGACGTGCGCGACGCGGTGCTCGCGCTGCGCTCCGCGAAGGGCATGGTGCTCGACGACGCCGACCCCGACACCTGGAGCGCCGGCTCCTTCTTCACCAACCCGGTGCTCGAGCCGGCCGCGGTCGCAGCCCTGCCCGACCAGGCCCCGCGCTACCCCCAGCCCGACGGCCGGGTCAAGACGAGCGCGGCCTGGCTGATCGAGCACGCCGGCTTCGGCCGCGGCTGGGGGGACGGGGCGGCACGGGTGTCGACCAAGCACACCCTGGCGCTGACCAACCGCGGCTCCGCGACCGCCGCGGACGTCCTCGCGCTGGCCCGCCAGGTGCGCTCGGGCGTCCAGCAGACCTTCGGTGTCGCCCTGGAGCCCGAGCCCGTGCTCGTCGGCTGCGAGCTCTGAGGACCGGCCGAGCCCGCTGGACCCGGCGCAAGACCAGCGCCCTCTCCGACCCCATCACCGATAACCTCGGCGCCGACAACGCCGCCGCCTGACCAGCGCCCATCTTTCTGACCAGGAGCAACTGCGCCGTGACCCTTCCTCAGTTCACCGTCTGGGCCCCCCTCCCCAGCTCGGTCACCCTGCACGTCCGCCCCGTCGGCGGCACGGCGACCACCGTGCCGATGACCCGCGACGAGGAGGGGTGGTGGACCGTCGACGGCCCGCTGCCCGCCGGCCCGTCCGGGGAGCCCGGTGTCGGGGAGTTCGACTACGGCTACGAGCTCGACGGCTCCGGCGAGGTGCGGCCCGACCCGCGCTCGCGTCGCCAGCCCGACGGCGTGCACGGCTGGTCGCGCACGTACGACCCGTTCTCCTTCTCCTGGACCGACCAGCGCTGGACCGGGCGGCAGCTGCCGGGCGGCGTCGTCTACGAGATGCACGTCGGGACGTTCACCGAGGAGGGCACGTTCGCCGCGGCCGCGGGCCGGCTCGACCACCTCGTCGACCTGGGCGTCGACTTCGTCGAGATCATGCCCGTCAACGACTTCAACGGCATCTGGAACTGGGGGTACGACGGCGTGCTCTGGTTCGCCGTGCACGAGGCGTACGGGGGCCCGGAGGCCTACCAGCGCTTCGTCGACGCCTGCCACGCCCGCGGCCTGGGGGTCATCCAGGACGTCGTCTACAACCACATGGGACCGAGCGGGAACTACCTGCCCGAGTTCGGCCCGTACCTCAACGCCGGCGGTGCGAACACCTGGGGCGAGTCGCCGAACCTGGACGGCGAGAACTCCGACGAGGTCCGCGCGTACATCGTCGACAACGTGCACCAGTGGCTGCGCGACTACCACGTCGACGGTCTGCGGCTGGACGCCGTGCACGCCCTGCACGACACCCGGGCCACCCACATCCTCGAGGAGATGGCCATCGAGGCCGAGGTGCTGAGCGCCTTCGTCGGCCGTCCGCTCACCCTGATCGCCGAGTCCGACCTGAATGACCCGCGGCTCATCACGTCCCGCGAGGGCGGTGGCTACGGCCTCACCGGCCAGTGGAGCGACGACTTCCACCACGCCCTGTACGTGAGCCTGACCGGCGACACGAGCGGCTACTACGCCGACTTCGACTCCCTCGAGTCGCTCGGCAAGGTCATCGAGGCCGGCTTCTTCCACACGGGCACCCGGAGCACGTTCCGCGGGCGCAGCCACGGCAGCCCGATCGACACCCTCCGTACGCCGACCTGGCGGCTGGTCGTCTGCTCCGACAACCACGACCAGATCGGCAACCGGGCGACGGGGGAGCGGCTCTCGGCCAGGCTCTCCAGCGACCAGCTCGCCATCGCCGCGGTCGTCACGCTGCTCAGCCCGTTCACGCCGATGATCTTCATGGGCGAGGAGTGGGGCGCGAGCACGCCGTGGCGCTTCTTCACCTCCCACCCCGAGCCCGAGCTCGCCGAGGCCGTGCGCGAGGGCCGCAAGGAGGAGTTCAAGGCGATGGAGTGGGACACCTCCGACGTCCCCGACCCGCAGGACCCGAAGACCTTCACCTCCTCGAAGCTCGACTGGTCGGAGCCGGAGCAGCCGGCCCACGCCGCGCTGCTCGGGCTCTACCGACGCCTGCTGGAGATCCGGCGCGCGGTCCCCGCCTTCACCGACCCGCGCTTCGACGCCGGCCACACCCGCTCCGACGACGGCGAGCACTGGCTCGTGCTCACGCGCGACGACGCGGCGATCGTGGTGAACTTCGGCTCCGAGGCCACCGAGGTGCACCTCGAGCAGAGCGCGACGACCAGCCTGCTGCACGTCGGCCAGGTCGAGATCGAGGGGGCGACCGTCCGGCTCGGTCCGACCAGCGCCCTCGTGACGCACGTCGAGCGGCCCCAGCTGCCGACCTCGTTCACCCCGGGCGGCTGAGCGACACCTCTCGACCGGGCCTCCCCGGCCTGACTCCAACGCCCGGCCCGCTCCACCACCCCACCACCGGCGAGGGAACCGCTGACCCCCGACCTCCAGACCGCCCGTAGACGTGTACGGAGTCAGCGTCTTCTTCAGGCGGGGTTGGGCCGGAGGGTCCGGGCCGGAGAGGGACGGGAGACGGGTACGCAGGGGTCAGTCCCGCAGGTCGATCTCCCGCTTGAGGACCTTGCCGGTCGGGCCCTTGGGGACCACGCCGAAGCGGATCACCCGCGGGTACTTGAAGGCGGCGATCCGCTGCGCCACGAAGTCGCGCAGCTCTTCGGCGCCCACCTCGGCGCCGTCGCGCAGCTGGACGAGCGCGCCGACCTCCTCGCCGCGCAGCGGGTCGGGCACGCCGACGACGGCCGCCTCGGCCACGGCCGGGTGGGTGTAGAGCACCTCCTCGACCTCGCGGGGGTAGACGTTGAAGCCGTTGCGGATGATCAGGTCCTTGACCCGGTCGACGATGAAGTAGAAGCCGTCGGCGTCGCGGCGGGCGAGGTCACCGGTGTGGAACCACCCCCCGCGCATCGCCTCGGCAGTGGCGTCCGGGTCGGCCCGGTAGCCCAGCATGACGTTCTCCCCGCGGACGAGGATCTCCCCGATCGCGTCCGGGTCGCGAGCGTCGAGCAGGTCGACGACGCCGGGGTCGGACCCGTCCGGCTCCTCCTCCTGCGGGGGCCGGCCGAGCGCGAGCTCCACGCCGCGGATGGCGACCCCGACCGAGCCGGGCCGGTTGGGACGGTCGGGGTGGTTGAACGAGGCGACGGGTGAGGTCTCCGACAGCCCGTACCCCTCGAGCACGCGCATCCCGAGCGCGCTCTCGACGCCGCGCAGCACCTCCACGGGCATCGACGACCCGCCGCTCACGCCGAACCTGACCGTCGCGGCCTTCGCCCCGGCCGACGGGTCGCGCTCGACCGCGGCCAGCAGCGCCATGTACATCGTCGGCACACCGAGGAAGACGGTCACGCCGTCGCGGGCGACGACGTCGAGCGCCTGCTGCGGGTCGAACTTCGGCAGCAGGGTCAGGCACGAGCCGCCCGCGACGGCGGAGTTCAGGGCGCAGGTCTGGCCGAACGAGTGGAACAGCGGGAGCCCGCCGAACAGCACGTCCTCGGGACCGTTGAGGAACAGGGTCTCGACGCACGTGAGCGTGTTGGAACGCAGGTTGGCAAAGCTCAGCTCGGCGCCCTTGGGTCGCCCCGTGGTGCCCGAGGTGTAGAGGATGACGGCCGTGTCGCCGGCCGCCCGCTCCACGATCCGCAGGTCGGGCTGGCCGTCCGGGCCCGTGGGCGGACGGAGGTCGTCGGGGCCCACGACGACCACGTGCGTCCCGGTCTCCGCCGCCGCGGTCCGCGCCTCGTCCGCGAACGTGGCGAAGACGACGGCGACGCGGGCCCCGCAGTCCTGCCAGGTGTACGCGACCTCGCGGGCCTTGAGCAGCGGGTTCATCGGGACGACGACGGCCCCGGCGCGCAGGATGGCGTAGTAGGCGACCGGGAAGGCCGTCACGTTCGGCACCACGAGGGCGACGCGGTCGCCGGGCTCGACGCCCAGGTCGCGCAGCTGCCGGGCGAAGGCGGCCGACGCCGCGTCGAGCTGGGCGTAGGTGAGCTCGACGTCGCCCTGACGGACCGCGACCGCGTCGGGGCTGGTCGACGCCTGGTCGTGGACCCAGTGGGCCAGGTTGACCTGGTCGCTGCTGGTCATCGTGGGTCCCGGGTCGTCGTCACGGTGCCAAGAATGGCAGGGGTGCGGTGCCCAGGGCTCGATAGGCTGGCGACATGCGTCTTGCCGACCTGTCCCACGAAGAGCTGCTCGCCCTGCACGCGGAGCAGACGACCGCGTACGAGGCCCTCGTCGGGCAGGGGCTGAAGCTCGACCTCACCCGTGGCAAGCCGTCGGCCGCGCAGCTCGACCTGTCGAACGAGCTGCTGGCCCTGCCCGGGGACGGGCGCTACGTCGATGCCTCCGGGGTCGACTGCCGCAACTACGGCGGGACGCAGGGCCTGCTCGAGGTCCGCGAGATCTTCGCGCCGCTGCTCGGCGTCCCGGTCGCCCAGCTGGTCGCGGGGGACAACGCGAGCCTGTCGATCATGCACGACGCGCTCGTCTTCAGCCTGCTCAAGGGGACCACCGCCGGGCCGCGCTGGGTGGACGGGCCGGTCAAGTTCCTCTGCCCGGTGCCCGGCTACGACCGGCACTTCGCGCTCTGCGAGACGTACGGCATCGAGATGGTCCCGGTCGCGCTCGGCCCGGACGGGCCCGACCTCGACGAGGTCCGCCGCCTGGTCGAGGACCCCGCGGTCAAGGGCATGTGGGTCGTGCCGACCTACGCCAACCCCGACGGCTCGGTCTACTCCGAGGCCGTCACGAAGGCGCTGGTCGAGATGCCGACCGCGGCACCCGACTTCCGTATCTTCTGGGACAACGCGTACGCGGTCCACCACCTCACGGAGGACGAGCGGCCGGCGCTGGACGTCCTCGGGCTGGCCGCTGCGGCCGGTCACCCCGACCGGGTGTACGTCTTCGCGTCCAGCTCCAAGATCACCTTGGCCGGTGCCGGGGTGTCGTTCTTCGGCAGCAGCCGGGCGAACGTGGCCTGGTACCTCGAGCACCTCGGCAAGCGCACCATCGGGCCGGACAAGCTCAACCACCTGCGGCACGCCCTGTTCCTGCGCGACGCGGACGGCGTGCGGGACCTGATGCGCGCGCACCGCGCGATCCTGCGGCCGAAGTTCGACCAGGTCGAGGAGATCCTCGCCAAGCGTCTGGGCGAGCTGGACCTCGCGACCTGGACCGACCCGGAGGGCGGCTACTTCATCAGCCTCGACGTGCCGGACGGGACGGCCACCCGCGTGGTCGCGCTGGCCAAGGGCGCGGGCATCGCGATGACCGGCGCCGGGGCCGCGTTCCCGTACGGGCGCGACCCGCGGGACGCCAACATCCGGATCGCGCCCTCGATGCCGACCCCCGAGGACGTCGCAGCGGCGATCGACGGGCTTGCGACCTGCGTCCTGCTGGCCGCCGCCGAGCAGCGTCTGAGCCTGCAGGCCTGAGCCGGGGGACGTGCTCCTGAGCCTGCCGACGGCCTCGACCACGTCCCCTGAGCCTGTCGAAGGCCCTGGACCACGTCCCCTGAGCTTGTCGAAGGGCCTCGAAGAGGTCGACGTCGCCCCTCCCGACCCTGAGCCGCGCGTCCCGGCCCCGGGCGCCAGGCGGTGGCGCTGCCGGTTCGCAGGCATCGGTTCGCCCTGCGGGTGACGGCTCGACTACACTCGACCCTTGGTGGCAGGACCCTTGCTCCGCCGTGCCTTCGGGCACTGGGGAAGGGAACCCGGTCGCCGGAGGGCAATAGCTCAATTGGCAGAGCATCGGTCTCCAAAACCGAAGGTTGTGGGTTCAAGTCCCTCTTGCCCTGCACGACACAGAACTGGACCGGAGGACACGTGGCAGACAAGGACGAGGCAACGCCGTCGTCGGACGCCGACCTCCCGCCTGAGCTCGTCGAGGCCGACGCGTCCGACGACGCGCGGGCCGAGTCCGACGACCTGGACACGGCTCCGGCCGAGCTCGAGACGGCGGGCGTCGTGGCTGGCGGTTCGCACGGGAGCACGGCCCTGACGTCGCCCCGGGCGAAGGCATCCGTCCCGAAGGGGACGCCGACCGCCAAGCGCGACCTGGAGCCCACGGAGAAGCGCACCACCCCGGTGGCGTTCGCGCAGCAGTCCGTCGGCGAGCTGCGCAAGGTCGTCTACCCGACCGGTCAGCAGCTCGGCAACTACTTCGTGGTCGTGCTCGTCTTCGTGCTCTTCATCATCGCCATCGTGAGCCTGCTCGACCTGGGCATCGGCAAGCTGGTCTTCGCCATCTTCAGCTGAGCCCCACCCTGACCTCGAAAAACTCTGGAGAAGACTGACGTGCCCGACACCTTCGACGACGACCCGCGCCCCGAAGCGGAGTCGGCGGAAGGCTCTGCCCCCACCACCGAGGCGAGCCCCGGCTCGACCAGCGACGTCGACTTCGACATCGACCTGGACTTCGGTGGCTCGAGCACTGCTGCTGCTGAGACCGACGACATCGACCTGGACTTCAGCGGGGGCACGAGCGCGCCCGAGGTCGAGACGAACGACATCGACCTCGACTTCGGTGCCGCCGAGGAAGAGGCGGACGACGACGAGGAGGCTGCCGACGACGAGAACGACGCCGGCGCCGTCGCGCTCGAGGCGTTCCGCGGCGAGCTGCGCGCCAAGCTCGGTGACTGGTACGTCGTGCACACCTACTCCGGCATGGAGAACCGTGTGCAGCAGAACCTCGAGAACCGCGTGTCCTCGCTCAACATGGAGGACTACATCTACGAGATCGTGGTCCCCACCGAAGAGGTCACCGAGATCCGCAACGGCCAGCGCAAGCAGGTCCGCCGGACGGTGCTCCCCGGTTACGTGCTCGTGCGGATGGACCTGACCGACGAGTCCTGGTCGACCGTGCGCCACACGCCGTCGGTCACCGGCTTCGTCGGGCACTCGAACTCGCCGGTCCCGCTCAGCCTCGACGAGGTGGAGAAGATGCTCTCCCCGGCCGTCATCGCTGCTGCGACCGCCGGCTCGGACACGCCCTCGAAGCGCAAGAAGAAGATCGAGGTCGCCGATTTCGAGGTCGGAGACTCCGTCATGGTCGTGGACGGCCCGTTCGCCGGTGTGCACGCCACCATCACGGAGATCAACGTCAACAACCAGCGGCTCAAGGCCCTGGTCGAGATCCTCGGTCGTGAGACCCCGGTCGACCTGACCTTCCCCCAGATCCAGAAGACCTAGCCGTCTCGTCCACGTGCCCTGAGCCTGTCGAAGGGCGCGCGGCCGCATCGAAGCACCAACCCACCTACGAAGGACCCACACCGCAATGCCTCCCAAGAAGAAGGTCGCCGCGCTCGTCAAGATCGCGCTGAACGCCGGCTCCGCGACGCCCGCGCCGCCCGTCGGTACCGCCCTCGGTCCGCACGGCGTGAACATCATGGAGTTCGTCAAGGCGTACAACGCCGCGACGGAGGCCCAGCGTGGCACCGTGATCCCGGTCGAGATCACGATCTACGAGGACCGCTCGTTCACGTTCATCACCAAGACCCCGCCGGCCGCCGAGCTGATCAAGAAGGCCGCCGGCATCCCCAAGGGGTCCGGCGTGCCGCAGACGACCAAGGTCGGTCGCCTGACCCGTGACCAGGTCCGCGAGATCGCCGAGACCAAGCTGCCGGACCTGAACGCGAACGACGTCGCCGCCGCGATGAAGATCGTCGAGGGCACCGCCCGCAGCATGGGCGTCACCGTCGACAGCTGATCTGCGCCCGCTCGCGGGCTCGCGGATCGCGCTCGGACCGCCTGCTACGCCCTGTCTTCGGAGCTCGGGGTGAACGAGAAGCATGTTCACCCCTCGCTCCTCCAGACACGGCGGGCGATCCTCGGTGGAGGTCGGGAATCACCCCGACGCCCGTCGGGGTTGAGCACCCGGAACTGAAGTACCTGGGAGAGCACACAGCTCGCACCAGAACTGGCCGTCAGAAAGGACCAGCAGAATGAAGCGCAGCAAGGCTTACAACGAGGTCGCCGAGAAGGTCGACGGCGACAAGCTCTACGGCCCGGTCGAGGCGCTGGAGTTCGCGAAGGCGAACATCAAGGCCAAGTTCGACGAGACCGTCGACGTGTCGATGCGGCTCGGGATCGACCCCCGCAAGGCCGACCAGATGGTGCGCGGCACCGTCAACCTGCCGAACGGCACCGGCAAGACCGCCAAGGTCCTGGTCTTCGCGACCGGCGACCGCGCGCAGCAGGCGCTGGACGCCGGCGCGGACGAGGTCGGCTCGGACGAGCTGATCGCCAAGGTCGCCGGCGGCTACCTCGACTTCGACGCGGTCGTCGCCACGCCGGACCTGATGGGCAAGGTCGGCCGTCTGGGCCGCGTGCTCGGTCCCCGCGGCCTCATGCCCAACCCGAAGACCGGCACCGTGACCGTCGACGTGGCCAAGGCCGTGACCGACATCAAGGGCGGCAAGATCGAGTTCCGGGCCGACCGGCACTCCAACCTCCACTTCATCATCGGCAAGGCGTCCTTCTCCAGCGAGCAGCTGCAGCAGAACTACTTCGCCGCGCTCGACGAGGTGCTCCGGCTCAAGCCGAGCGCGTCCAAGGGCCGCTACCTGCGCAAGGTCACCTTCTCCACCACGATGGGCCCGGGCATCCCGGTCGACCCGAACCGCGTCAAGGTGGACGCCGAGCAGTAGGACCTGCTCCGCTCGTCCGACATCGTCACCTCGAAGGCCGCACCCTGCTCGCGCTGAGCTGGGTCGCGGCCTTCGTCGCGTGCCTGGGTTACGGCGTCGGCTCGGTCCTGCAGTCGGTCGGGGCTCGGCGCACCTCGGCGGCGACCGGCCTGGGCGGGGTCGCCCGGATCCTCGGGCAGCTGCCGTACCTGCTGGGCCTCGGCCTCGACGGCTTGGCGTTCCTCGCCAACGTCGTCGCGCTCCAGCGGCTCCCGCTCTTCCTGGTCCAGTCGGTCCTGGTCGGGAGCGTGGGTGTCACGGCCGTGGTCGCAGCCGCCCGCGGGCAGCGGCTTGACCGGCGGGACTGGGGCTCCCTCGCCGGGCTGGCCGTCGGTCTGGTGCTGCTCTGCGTCACCGCCGACCCGAAGCCCGCGGCTCCGCTGGTCCTGACGGGGCAGTGGCTCCTGCTCGCGGCCACGGTCGTCCCGGTCGTGGTGGGACTGGTCGCGCTGAGGCTGCGGGGCCGGGTCTCTGCCGCGGTGCTGGCGGCTGCGGCCGGCCTCTCCTGGACCGGGGTCGCCCTGGCGTCGCGGGCGTTCTCCGCCGAGTCGCTCAGCTGGTCGGCGCTCGCCCACCCCCTCGTGTGGACGGTCGTCGTGCAGGGGGTCCTGGGGACCGTGTTCTTCGCGCTCGCCCTCCAGCGCGGCGACGTCACGACGGTCACCGCCGTGACCTTCATGCTCGAGCTGCTGGTGCCGTCCCTGCTCGGCCTGTGGCTGTTCGGCGACGGGGTCCTGCCGGGAGAGGCTCCGTGGGCCGTTCTTGGCTTCCTCCTCGCCGTGGGCGGTACGGTCGCCCTCGTCCGGTTCGCCGAGTAGCGCAGCTCAGCCGAGCCGCGTACGCCCAGAGAGGTCTCCCGTCGCTCCGTCCGTCCGGCTCGGCACCGTCCAGGGCCGCTGGGTCCTGGCCGCCACCATCGCCGGCTCCGGCATGGCCTTCCTCGACTCCACCGTGGTCAACGTGGCCCTGGCCGAGATCGGTGACGACTTCCACGCCGGGTTCACCGCGCTGCAGTGGATCGCGAACTCCTACACGCTGACCCTGGCCGCGCTGATCCTGCTGGGCGGCGTCCTCGGTGACCGGCTCGGCCGGCGTCGGATCTTCCTGCTCGGCGTGGTGTGGTTCGCCGCCGCCTCCGCGCTGTGCGCGCTCAGCCCGTCCGCGGAGGTGCTGATCGGAGCACGTGCGCTCCAGGGGGTCGGGGGAGCGCTGCTCACCCCGGGCAGCCTGGCCATCATCTCGTCAGCCTTCGCCAGCGAGGACCAGCCGCGGGCGGTCGGGCTCTGGGCCGGGCTCGGCGGGCTGTCCGGAGCGGTCGGCCCCTTCCTCGGCGGCTGGCTGGTCGCCGTGGACTGGCGCCTGGTGTTTCTCATCAACCTCCCCATCGCCGCGGTGATCCTGTTCGGCACGGTGCGCCACGTCCCCGAGTCGCGCGGCACCATCGCCGGGGCACGACGGCTGGACCTCGGCGGAACCGGGGCGATCGTGGTCTGCCTCACGGGGCTGACGTGGTCGCTGACCGAGGCCGGCGCCCGGGGCTGGACCCTCCCGGTGGTCCTCGCCGGGGTGGGCGGGCTCGCCGCCGGGGTGGTGTTCGTGCTCGTCGAGCAGCGCAGCGACCACCCGCTGGTGCCCCTGCAGGTCTTCGCGAACCGGGTGTTCTCGGCGACGAACCTCGCGACGTTCTTCATCTACGGCGCGCTGGGCGTCTACGGCTTCCTGGTCGTCCTGCAGCTGCAGGTGGTCGCCGGGTGGTCACCGCTGGCAGCCGGGACGGCGATGCTGCCCGTCACCGTGCTGATGCTGCTGCTGTCCTCGCGGGCGGGCAGCCTCGCGGTCCGCACCGGTCCGCGCGTCCTGATGACGGTGGGTGCGCTGCTCGCTGCGGCGGCCTTCGCGCTCGCGACCCGGATCGGGCCGGACGCACGCTGGCTCGACGACCTGGCGCCGTCGGCGGTCCTGCTCGGGCTGGGGCTGTCCTGCGCCGTGGCGCCGCTCACCGCCACCGTCCTCGCCGCCGCACCCGCCCAGCTGTCCGGGGCGGCCTCCGGGGTCAACAACGCCGTCGCGCGGACCGCCGGTCTCCTGTCGGTCGCCGTCATCCCGTCCCTCGCCGGGCTGTCGCGGGCGAGCACGAGCGACCCCTCGGCCCTCCAGCACGGGTTCCCGACCGCGATGCTCATCGGCTGCGGAGCCCTGCTCGTGGGTGCGGCGCTGAGCTGGTTCGGTCTCGGGCGGGACGCGAGGGTTCAGCGGGCGAGCGACGCGAGCGCCGATCCCGTCAGCCGGTAGGTCGTCCACCCCTCCATCGGGGTGGCCCCGATCCGGCGGTAGAAGCCGATCGCCGACTCGTTCCAGTCCAGCACCGACCACTCCACCCGCGCGTAGCCGCGGTCGCGGGCGGTGCGGGCCAGCGCGGTGAGCAGCGCGCGACCCGCCCCGCTGCCCCGGTGCGCCGGCCGGACGTAGAGGTCCTCCAGGTAGATGCCGTGCACGCCCTCCCAGGTGGAGAAGCTGAGGAACCACAGGGCGAAGCCCACGGGCTCGCCGCCCTCCTCGGCCACGAGCAGGTAGGCCGCGGGACCGCCGCCCGGCGCCTCGCCGGCGAAGAGGACGCGGTGCAGCTGCTCGGGGGTGATGTGTGCCTGGTCCGCGGCCCGCTCGTACTCGGCGAGCTCGTGGACCATGGCGACGACCGTCTCGACGTCGGACTCGCGCCCGACCCGGACCGTCGCGGGCGGGCGCGCCGGGGCTTCGTACGGGGTGCTCATGGCAGCACTGTGCCCGGCCTGATCACCCGACCCGTCAGCCGGGGCGGCGAGCGCCCTTCCACGGCATGTACTTGATCTTGATGTATGTGACCTTCTTGCCCGGCTTCGGCGCGTGGATGACCTGGCCGTCCCCGGCGTAGATGCCCACGTGCGACGGTCCGGAGTAGAAGAAGACGAGGTCGCCAGGCTGCAGGTCGGCCTGCTCGACCTTCGTCCCGGTCTTGTACTGCGCCTTCGCGTTGTGCGGCAGGGAGACCCCGGCCTCGGCCCACGCCTTCATCGTGAGCCCGGAGCAGTCCCACCTGCTCGGGCCGGCAGCGCCGTACTTGTACTTCTCGCCCAGCTGGTCCTTCGCGAAGGCCAGGGCGACCTCGCCCTTGGTCGCGGTCGGCGGGACCTGGCTGCCGCTGCCTGCGGGCGGGGCCACCGCCCGACCCCCGGCCTGCAGCACGGCCCACTCCGCGGCGGACGTCGTGCCGGTGACGGCCAGCCCGACCTTCGCCTGCAGGTCGCGGACCGCAGCCCGGGTCAGGTCGCCGTAGAGGGTGGTCCCCGGCAGCTCGTCGTGGCCGAGCGCGCGCAGCGCCAGCTGGAGGCGTCGCACGCTCGACCCTGTGTCGCCGTGCTGGAGCGCCGGCGTCGAGCCCTGGGCGATCAGGGCGGTCCAGGTCGAGGCGTCGGTCCTGCCCGTGGCCGACAGGACGTGCGCGGTCTGGAAGAGCACGAGCTTCGCGGAGTCCGCGGAGGAGAACGAGGCGTTCTGGCTCGTCGCGTAAGCGGCCTGGTGCAGCAGGCACTCGACCGCGCCGGCCTTGCTGCCCGTCGTCCCGACCTTGACGGTCGAGTACGTGTCGAACGTCGTCGTGCACCCGGCCGCCGACGCAGGGACGGCCGTCGCGAGCAGACCTCCGAGCGAGACCGCGGCGACCGCTGTACCAAGCGCCACTCCTCTGAGCAGAGCTCTCATCTTTCACTCCTCTTTCAGGCCGACGAACGGGGACGCCTATCAACGTGAGATACGGAGGTGAAGAGTCCCGGAGGAACTACGACCGTGCAAGCAAGTCGACACGCCGTGGACATCGCGGATATCTGGTTCGGCGTGACAGCCTGTGGCGCCGAGATTTGGGGGCCTCGGTGCGGCGCAGGTACTGTGGTCGCTACCGAAGACCGCTGGTCGGCGCCTCCTCCTGTAGAGGGTGCCCGAAGATCCCGTGACACGGGGACCCGCGCAGGTGAGTTCGACCAGCTGGCCCGAGCGTGACGTACGTCTGTCCGTCGCTCGCCTCCCGCTCTCGTGCTTCCCGCGCGAGCCCTCCCGCCACCGGGTCCAGTCCTTCGGAAGCGCTGCAGCCGTAGCGCGTGACGAAGTAGAGGAGACCCATGGCGAGGCCTGACAAGGCAGCCGCGGTCGCCGAGCTCACGGAGAAGTTCTCGAGCTCGTCGGGCGCCGTGCTGACCGAGTACCGCGGACTCACCGTGAAGGCGCTGAAGGACCTGCGCCGTTCGCTTGGTGACGACGCCACCTATGCCGTGTCGAAGAACACGCTCACCACGATCGCCGCTCGGCAGGCTGGGGTCTCCGGCGTCGAGCCGCTCCTCAGCGGGCCGACCGCGATCGCCTTCATCGAGGGCGACGCCGTCGCCGTCGCGAAGGGGCTGCGTGACTTCGCCCGGCTCAACCCGCTCCTGATCATCAAGGGCGGCGTCCTGGACGGCAAGACCATGTCGGCGGACGAGTTCCGCCAGCTGGCCGACCTGGAGTCCCGCGAGGTGCTCCTGGCCAAGGCCGTCGGTGCCATGCAGGGAGTCCTGCAGAACGCCGTCAGCCTGGTCGCTGCCCCGCTCGCCCAGGCGGCTCGCGTCATCGCCGCCCTGGAGCAGGCCGCCTCGGAGGACCCCGGGCTCATCGCCGGGACCGGGACGCCTGCGCCGAGCACCGATCCGGAGCCCGACGCCCAGCTCGACACCGAGGCCGCACCCGCGGCCGACGACACCGCAGCAGCCGCTGCACCCCAGGCGGAGGAATCCGCCGAGACGACGGCAGCTCCCGCTGCGGACGAAAACTA
>Ga0210040_10002109_pt1 | contig 28630 bp, 20 predicted proteins | sample CryGeyCG12114_NA_FD_185462 | JGI IMG/M metagenome (GOLD analysis project Ga0210040, IMG submission 185462) | Groundwater microbial communities from aquifer - Crystal Geyser CG19_WC_8/21/14_NA (SPAdes) (version 2) | ecosystem: Environmental > Aquatic > Deep subsurface > Groundwater | place: USA... | reverse complement strand
GCGAGGCTTATATTTACTTTTTGCTACATAGAAATCAACAAGAAGGAGGTCGTAGAAGCCGTTACCATCATCGAAACACCCCCAATGGTGTGTGTCGGAGTTGTCGGCTATATCGATACCCCTCATGGTCTTCGTGCCTTGAAAACCGTTTGGGCTGAGCATCTTAGCGAAGACTGCCGCCGTAGATTCTACAAGAATTGGTGAGTTTTTAAATGAAATACCAGTCATTTACGGAAAAAATTCATCGAAAGTTTCGGCTTCGTCTGCTCGTTTTTATTTTATTTTGAGCTTGAATTTTCTAATCTTTATTTGAAGACTCGACACTCGAGCTGGTTAGGCTACCACCAATGTGCTTACCTTACCAATATTGTAAACTTGTCATAATTTTTGCTCAGTTTGGAATCACTCTTCAGTGGTTTTATTGCCTACTATGTAGCATCTATGATGCTACTGCAATTGGCAAAAGCCCCATCGTTTGTATCTGTATTTTTCAAGTCTCCTCTTGTATCAAAGAAATTGTGCGAGTAATTGTCTTGTAACAGTCTCGTGCATCATTTGTTTACAATGAGACTTGTTGAATTGGCTCAATCTATTATCCAAAGAGTTTGGTACCGTGTCCTGGTGACTTGAAGGATCAAGTTTCTATCATGGCCACTTTGATTAAATGAAAATTGTCTCAATGATTTCTGTCTGCCTTTGTAAAGGTATAAGTCCAAGAAGAAGGCTTTCACTAAGAGTAGCAAGAAATGGCAAGATGCTTTGGGCAAGAAACAAATTGATCATGACTTCAAAATCATGAAGAAATATTGCACTGTCATTAGGGTCATTGTCCATACTCAGGTGAGAATGTTTGTTCATATGTATAATCCTCAGTATCAGTATCCAGTTCATTTTTAGTTTACTAATGTAATTTCTAATTTGTATCGCAAACAGATGAAATTGTTGAAACAAAGGCAGAAGAAGGCTCACATCATGGAAATTCAATTGAACGGTGGTAGCATCTCTCAAAAACTTGACTGGGCTAAGAAACACTTGGAAAAGGATGTCCCAATTGAAAATGTTTTCACTCAAGATGAGATGATTGACATAATTGGTGTCACCAAGGGAAAGGGAACAAAAGGTTAGCTTACGCTATTATCGCCATCCCCGTTCCGTTTATCATTTGAAACCGTAGTAATATGTGATGATTAACTTGGAGTTTACCACACTGATTAAATCATGAGGAAAACTATGTTGCCTTCCTTCTGATGTTACTAAGTTTCAAAAAAACACAATCCCTCTTGTTGGTTGATTTTCTTGTTGGTTGGTTGGTTGGTTGACTGATGTGTCTTATAGGACTTTCTGTTCTCCTTAGGTGTGACATCCCGTTGGCATACAAAGAAATTGCCACGTAAGACTCACAAGGGTCTCCGCAAGGTCGCTTGTATTGGTGCTTGGCATCCATCTCGTGTCCAGTTCACAGTTGCTCGAGCTGGTCAGAAAGGTTATCATCACCGAACCGAGATGAACAAGAAGATTTATCGTATCGGACAAGGAATTCATATGAAGGATGGAAAAAAGGTAACTAAACTGATTGAAAGTAATGATTTTAATCTACATGCAATAATACGATGTGATGCATAAAACAAGTGTACACGTAAAACGTGCTTTCTGATTGATTAGTGAATTATAACCTAGGGCGGACTGAACGTATATTAAAAATTCATTTGGAAACCGCTTGAAATCAAATGGTTTTGAACATTTGTTTGACTCTTTTTTTCGTGTTTTTCATGACAGGTTATAAACAACGCTTCCACTGAATATGATTTGACCGAGAAGAGCATTACTCCAATGGGTGGTTTCCCTCATTACGGTGAAGTTAACAACTCGTACGTGATGATTAAGGGTTGCTGTATTGGACCGAAGAAGCGAGTTCTTACACTTAGAAAGGCAAGTGTTGAACATTTTGTTGAATATTTTAATCTGCGGTGCGATTTATTTTTATGATGAGATTAACTAGAGCCAAATAGTATTAATCTGAGTTGTAAAACTTTGATATTTAAATGATAGGACTGAAATAATTTGATGGTGCAAAATGTATTATGATGAATAAGTTTGGAGGAGACGACAACATAATATTAATAAATTGTTCTCTTCTATTACAGAGCTTGTTGGTCCATACCAAACGTGCCGCTATGGAGAAGATCAACTTGAAATTTATTGATACATCATCCAAATTCGGCCACGGAAGGTTCCAGACAGCTGCTGATAAACTTGCTTTTATGGGTCCTTTGAAACGCGATAAAGATAAGGTCGCCGCCGCAGAATAAGGAACTTGTTGTTATCAACAATGATTTTAAAGAATAAAAAACATTGAAAAAATTATATCGTTTACAAAAAAATTATTATTTATATTTGCATAACTATGTTGGACTTCCATATTACTGCAGTCCTGCGCTGCATGTTTACGTCCGAAGTGTTTATGTCTAAAGTCTTTCAGAGAGGGATTAGTATTGGGATACCTGCGAGACTAACTAAACGTTTAAAGTTGGGTAAACTTGAATGGGTAATTAAGAGTAATCCGACATGCAAGGCAATAGTCGTACTTCGCCTTCATCGGTGTTACAATTATTAATTAATGCCACAAATGTGTCAGTGTGTCAGGCTTTACGTTCGAGTTCGAGTCGGAAGTTATATACGTTATGAGATTTTCAATTGCATCATTTGGATTTTGCTATGAATTGCGAAAAACCATATAAAAAATAAAGCGGGAATCACAATTATTTAAATGAATGTGCAAAAGTCAAGCAAAAATAGAATATAGTTATAGTAGGAGAGTAGGACCGGTTTTTGGCAATACTTAGTAACTTCTTTTCTAATAGTTTATAGTAGCGAATTTTAAGAAAATTAATATTCTTTAGTGGCGTTTTATAAGGCAGTGGAGTCTACTTAAGTGGTTATCTTTACGTGTTCATGATGAGTCCGTCCCTGGTTTTGTATTCCAATACTGGGAACCCTTTGGCACTGAAAATCTTAGCTGTGTCTAAATTCGCCAAGCTGAAAACACAGTTGCAGATTATTACTGGTAATAAATAATGAAATCAAATTTTTTTGGTTTGAAAATGAGGTTATATTACACCAAGCAGGCGTGTCTTTGTATTCGCATATGTATTTGGCTTGATATTTCTTTCCGTATGGCTCGATTTCAGAGGGCGTTTCGAAACAGAAACTTCCTCGTTTGAAGATTGAAGGATCAGTACAACTCTTTAACCTGAATTCAGCTGTAATTTACTATGCCGAAGAAAGTAAACTACAGATTGGACGTAATTTGAGTTCTTTATTGAACTACGAGGCGCACAAATTATGGGTAATTTAAGGAATTTTAGGGTTAGCCTCACTGCAATTGAAGAACAATCCTTCATGCAACAGACAGATTATCTATAATTTTTGTTTTTTAGCCCCGGATGTTGGCTTACTTTATTGGAGGAGATAAAGGTGCATCCAAAAAGTTGCTACATGAGACTGTAGGGGAGCTAGAGAAAGAATTAGGAAGCAATGTCTTCTTCAGTGGAGCTGTAAGTTTCAACTTTTCAACTAGTTCTATGTTCTATGTATACAACATGTACTTATACAGGATGAAACTAAATCTAATAGTTCTATATAGTTCACTGCTGTCAAATATTTATTTTTCTTTCGTCCTGAAGTTTAATCTTGTCTTTTTGTAGCCGAAGCCAAACATCTTTGACGCTATTTTGTGGCCTGCTTTGTACGTCCTCTTCGAATCCAAAGATGCTATTGTTTCCGACTTTCCAACGTTAAACTCTTGGTTTCAGAATGTTACAAAGGATCAACTTTTTGCTGTAGGTTACCAGTATTATTTTTATATGTATGAAGTAAAGCGCATTCAAAATTGCATTCAGATTGAAAGCGCTTTTAAAAGCTTAGTAACATTTTTATTGAAAAATCGTGCTTTCATATATTATATAGGCTTGCGTCAGGGAAGTCAAGCCTCTCGTTGGGAAAGAAGCGATTAGCTGTATTTTAGAATGCAAGCACTCTGTGGAAACAAATGTAGAAGATTCGCTATTAGTAAAGTTACAGCTTCTCACTGTAAGCAAGGTAAATTGCAAAGTACAATTATTGAAATATTTTGTATCGAGTGTTGAATCATCCGAATTTCGTGTATGTTTTATTAGAGTCAAAATGCGAATGAGCCTTCAATTAGCAAATGTAGTGGAAGTGGAGATACAAACCACCAAAATTCGACCCCTAATTTAGCTTACAACGCAACGATTGAAGAAATTGAGGCTGTAAAGAAAAATTGGATGGAATCTGTTACTTTACAAGGAGAACAGAAAATGGCCAAAGAAATGTAAATTTCGATGAAGTTCAGATATGAACTAAAGATGGTTGCAATTGGAAGTATTACTAATGAAAAGTACACATTATTTCTATTCATTTATTTTTTTTCTTTAGCTTACCAATTGCTGGGAAGAAAAACTACTTCATAACATCTGCTCTCCCATACGTAAACAATGTTCCTCATCTAGGAAATATTATTGGCTGTGTCCTCTCTGCAGATGTGTTTGCTAGGTAAGATTTGAGGTTAGAAATTTATTATGGGTTAAAAATATCCGACAGTTATTATTTTCGTGTCTCTACGCCCATAGGTATTGCCGAGTCCGTGAGAGAAATGTTCTTTATATATCTGGGACTGACGAATACGGAACAGCTACTGAAACGAAAGCGTTGGAAGAAAAACTGACTCCACAACAAATCTGCGACAAATATAATAAATTGCATTCCGAAATTTACAAGTGGTTTGACATCTCTTTTGATTATTTTGGGAGAACTACCTCGAAAGAACAGACAGAGTAATGGCTTTACTTCTTCAAAGCTTATCCTCAACACTTCACAGAGGATTTATGCGATTCATGCATCAAACTAATACGGATTTTTATTTTTTTACAGAGTTGGTCAAGATATTTTCTTAACTCTTTACAAAAATGAATACCTAAAGGAAATGGTTGTCCAACAACTATTTTGTCAGCCATGTCAAAGATTTTTGTCCGACAGATTTGTTGAAGGAACGTGCCCTTCATGTGGATATGAAGATGCTAGAGGAGATCAATGTGATAAATGTGGTCGCCTTACTAATTCCATTGAATTGAAAAACCCTAGGTGTAAAGTTTGCGCTTCTCTAGATGTCATTACTAAAAATAGTGATCAGGTAAGAATTAATGTTGTTATTTATTTCTTTAAATTGATAAAGGTTGAAGGATTATTTGCTTTGTTGTCAGGTTTTTGTGGATCTACCCAAGCTAGAGAAAAATGAAGGACTGGAACAGTGGTTGGATTCCGCAAGTGAAGGATGGACATCCAATGCCAGAAATATTGCTAAAAGTTGGATGAAAGAAGGATTAAGGGAACGGTGTATTACTAGGGATCTTAAATGGGGGACCCCAGTTCCGTTAGAAAAGTATAAAAACAAGGTAGCAGAAATTAATTTGTTAGATGGCGCTGCTAGTATTTACTTGTTTTTGTTTGGCATTTCTATTTGGATTTTTCTTCCTCAGGTTTTCTACGTTTGGTTTGATGCTCCTATTGGATACATCAGTATGACTAAATGTTACACCAAAAGCTGGAAATCCTGGTGGATAAATCCAGACCCACACATTGACATTGACTACTATCAATTCATGGCGAAAGATAATGTTCCATTTCATGCGATCTTATTTCCGGCGTCACTTAAAGGAACTAAACAGCCATGGACCATTGTAAAGCATATCATGGCCACCGAGTATCTTAATTATGAGGATGGAAAGTTTTCAAAAAGTAGAGGGGTTGGAGTGTTTGGCAATGATGCAATGGAAACTGGTAAGTAAACTTAAGCATTAAATTCATACTACTGTAGCTCTGTATTCACATTTCATAAATTCCGTAAAACGATTGCATTAAGATGTATAAAAACAATTTTTATCATCGAATTTAGACCTTTTAACTAATGCTGCAACTAACAAAAAGTAATAGTAAAATTATTATTGGTCATTATTTATTAAACATTTTCATTATTCACTATCCTACATGCATATAGAATTGTAATTGAAAATAAGCCCAATAACCCGTGTGCTATATAACAAGGCTGTTCCTTATTTCCTAAAGTTTACTTTTTATCCTCACTCCACATAAAAAGGTGATGGAAATGGCCTTTGCTTTTCATAAATTCCAAAAGGAAGGCGCACTCCAATGAAAATTAGCGGCAGCCTTCACCTTAACCTACAGTATTATTATGGTGATTAAGGTCAATGTGAAGGATTTTCGTTCTTAATGCATTTTTAACATGCAAGCGTGGGCACTGCATCATGTGCAGCTTATTGTCACTGCAGGAACAGGAACTTATAGTGTAGTAGTAGGTAGTACTCACTCTATTCTATTGACTGCATTGTTTAAATGGCAAGATAAACATGAATGAACAATTACAAAGCAAAAGCATTATTAGTCTAGTAGCTCATTATCTTTGTTGTAATGCAAGCTAGTAAGTATATGTATCTCCAGGATTGCAGTTTTTAAAGTTAATTCTTGATCCACGATTAGAATTTCGACTAAGTGAAGTATTCATATTTATGAAGTCTATGGTCCCATGCATGCAACTGAATGACTGAATACATGTTTTTTGGAAGAAAATGATAATGTTTTTAGTTAGTTAATTAGTATAATAAGTTAGTAGATCCGTGCTTAAGGTTTACGCCTGAGCGTTTTGTCTACGCATCATAATGTGATTTGAGATGGGAGTCTGTGTCTTCTTAGGAAATGCAAGAAATGTAGATTGTGCACATAAACTTAGAGAGAGAAAGAGTATGGAGAGGCCACCAACGTAGTTAGTCAGTAAAAACGAGAGTGAAATTGTAAGGGTGACCCTCAGACAGCCATACTCTTTAAACCTTAGGTAGAAGGGGAAGAGAGGGGTAAGTGGTCGTCAGTGAAGGGCTTCACAAGGATCTAGGTCAAAGTGATAGGGAGAAGCCAACAAGTAGGGCACAACGACCTTGCTCTTCCTTTCGGAAATGGGGAATGAGCTCCTGACCTATATTGCACTGTGGAATCCTTGACTCTGGCCCTGAATTCCCTACATTTCTCCTTGGTCTCTATAGCCCCTAAAGTTGTCCTGTTTGCTAGTTCACACGGCTTCTAATACAGTACAGTCAGTTCGTCACGCTCTCAGCTCTCTTCTTTCTTGTCAATAGAATTTTAGATTCCTGTTCCTAGGTCTTTAAAGTATATGGATAAAAAGTTTTTCCTATGAAGCCTATGATAATCTAGCACTTCTACTTCACTTCTGAAATTCCTATCCCGTCCTGCAAACTGTAAGCTTTAGTTAGTTCCTAAGTTTTATTTACCATCCATATCCCATATGACCGTTATTGGCAGATTATTGGGCTGAAAACGTGGACACTTTTTGTGTATAAAGCAACAGTTTTTTTTGGCCATAGCTTTTTAGTTTTATGAGAAATTTTAGAATTTCGAAACCTAAATTATGGTTTGGTTGGTAGAGTAGCATTTGTAGCATATAGGAAAAGGATATACAAGTTTTTATTCCATATTTTTATTTACCGTCTTGTTTATATCCTAACAGACTGTTATCTACTGAAATAATGAGTGTGAGTGTATCTGTTACCCTACTTTTAGACACGAATCAACATGCTTGTAGTAACAGAACTACTAGACTCAAGGTGAAAATATGAGAGGGTGCGCTTTAGAAGATTCGTCAGAATAGTAGTGTGCTCCTATGAATTTTAGAGTACAGATCGATTCGTCTGGAGGACAAATACTTTTGTGCTCCATGTGTACAGATAACTACCCAGACAGAAGTGTACGGACCAAAAGGCCCTAAAAAGTACCTAAAATAGTGATGGCATCCTTCCTTCCTCACCTCTCCTGCATGGAACTTGGACTGAATGTTTTGAAAATTGTATGAATAATGGTTGCACTGAGATAAATGTTTGGAACGAGGCATTACCTAGTTCGGGGAGGGACTGGCAAACAAAACTGTTAGCATCAGGTGGCTGCTCTTAACTAACCTCAAGATTCTTACAAAATACATTCTCCCGTTCGGCCTGGAAATATTTATTGTTGTGTGGTGTGGGTAGTCATTTTTCTATGACGTGAACATATTAGGATCGTAAGGCTGATAGTTAACCAACTAACTTGCTTCATAACGGAGAAAATAATGGAGCTCGTGTATATCAAGTGTAGGGAGATTGTTTTTTATATGAGTGAAGAACATGATATAATTCATGTTTGCATGCTAAGACTGACGTTGGTAGCTCTAAGTTGGTGTAAGATGATGCTATTTTCATTGTATGAGCGGATGTAAAGTGTCAGTTTGGCTAATGGTAATGACAGGAAGAGATAGAGCATAAGCTTGTTTATCTTTTGTTAGTTTGGGTTCTGTAATCAAGATGTTTTTGCTTTTAGTAGTATGTTATGAAATGAGCTGACAAGTGTATGTTTTTGTCGCGAGGCGTATGCATTTAAATGCGTGAAAGGAGGATTGATACTGGCTTCATTTCGCTTTTGTATGGATGAAAAGATGCTTTCGCACATAGATGGTTGCGTAGTGATATGGACTCCGTTGAGTATTCTATTTCGAGGAGTTTTATAATCTATGGAATGGAAACTACTGGAGAGAATTTGATGATTATGCTATTTTTTCATGTGTAGGAATCCCAGCAGATATTTGGAGATTTTATTTGATCTATGTACGTCCAGAGAGCCAAGATTCTGCTTTCAGTTGGGAGGATTTTATGACGAAAAATAATAGTGAACTGCTTAACAACTTGGGAAATTTTATCAACAGGTTATAATGAAAAATGAAGATTTTGTGGCTTCTTTCTGTATGCTTTATTGTTTAATTAACTTTGCTTTTGGGTTTGCAGGTCGTTAACTTTCTTGACAAAGTATTTTGACAATAAAGTGCCTGAAATAGAGTTACTGGATGAGGACTACGTGGTTATGGCTGAAATTAACAAAGAAGTGGCGGAATATGTCAACTTAATTGAAGCTTGCAAGTTGAGAGATGCGTTGAGGCAAATCCTTGCTGTGTCGAAGATAGGGAATGTGTATTTCCAATATCAGAAACCGTGGACCCTTACTAAAACTGACGAAAGGTTCGGATAAGGAATTAGAATGATAGATGATAGTTTAGCAAAAAAACACAATAAGGGACAAACGAATCAAACTAAATAATTATTTTAGTATGAAGAGATGCGGCACTATATGCGGACTTGGGGCTCAAATTGTATTCCTAATCATGACACTATTAGACCCATTTATGCCTGGAGTAGGACGTCAAATAAGAGAGCAATTAAATGTGAAAAATACATTCTTTTCAAATCATTTGCGAAGATTTGTACCATCGGGTCATCAAATAGGAAAGGTATGATTTTTCATGGTTAAAGCATGTGAAATGTTTTTTTTTTTCAATTTTTCTTTATTTGAAGAAAACCACTCTCATATATTCTGATGTTCCATCTTGTGACAATTATGTGTTTTTATTTACACAAAAATGATTAGGTGTACCCCTTATTCAGCAAATTAGAGCCCGCATTGATAGACACTATGAAAAATAAATACGGTGGACAGCAAAGAGAACAACAGGTGACTGCTGAGCCACAAAAACAACCTCCGAAAAAAACACAACAGGGGAAAAAAAGTGGAAAGAAAAAGTAGTCGGAAAATGTGATAGTAAAATGCCCTTAAGAATGTGAAAATTTTGAAGACAAGTAAGTACTTTGGTTTGGTTCCTTAATTATTTGAATTAGTTTACTGTTTTTTTTGTATAACAACGGACAGTCAACAAATAGCCATTAAAAAAGTACATCCACCCCTTACATGTATAGCATATGAGATATAAATGTAACTTATATTAACTGTGTGTGTACTATAAATTGCGTCAATGGGGAAAATATTTGGTGAGCTCACTGAGAAAGTTGAGAATTATTCGTACCTTTTTCTACAAACGTACATTTTTGTATCCAAAGAAAATAAATATAGATTGCATATATTATACAAGTTTTAGAATTGAAAATGTAAAGCCACTCAATTTTAGAACCCCAGGAATGACTTTTGATTTAACAGATGATTTTTTCGGTAAATTAATTAGCTACGGAACTATCTCACAGTTACAATTTAAAGCGCATTCTCTTTGATTACAGTTCATCCTTCTTGGGAGAGTCATCATCCTCATCTTCTTCTTCACCCTGAGTGATTAAAAAATTGGCAACCGTTTATACATGTTTTACTTGTATATTAAGAGAAATAAAATAAAAGCTTTTGAGCTGTTGACAAACACGGAGAAAGATGGTTTCTTGATTTGCAGACATTTCAGGCCGAAAACGTTTTCACAATTACGATACAAATATATTGGTTGGTGAACAACAACATACGCAAAAAGCGAACAAAAAATATTCCAATTTCAAATAGAAAACAGCACAGAAATCTACGAAGAAAACTATATACATACCTACAGATCAGATAGAGTATGGGCAGACTACCAAATAGTTCAGAATAAGAAATACAATACTTTGTAATTTTCAGAAAGAGACATAGATACACTACAATTTATCAAATTACTAGAGACTAGACTAAAAGGAAAACACAAAATAAGCAAGAAGAGAAACAAAAACACAAAATAAGCAAGAAGAGAAACAAAAACACAAAATAGTCAGTAGTCGTAAAAACTAACAAAAAACCCTACCTTGCCGTCATCGCCTTCTAAAAATTTTGTTAGACCGTCCAAAGTACGTTCACCTTTGTAGTCCACAATCTGTGACAGTTAATTTAAGGTACAATGTACAATAATTTACAGTTAAGGCATTTAGAAGTAGAGCAAGTCGGCGACCTAAAAAAGGTCATTAATTCACGTAATGTAGTATGAACAATAAATAAGAAAACCAGAATCATGCAGGTAAGTACCACAACCATACAATAATAATAAAAACGAATTAACTAATGTTATCATGCACTAAAACTTTCAGAAAATAAAGGGGTAAGAAGAAAGAAAACTCAAAAACTGTTCAGTACATCTAACACGCATGGTTAAACGAGTGAATTTCATCATGAAGATACTTGAGCAGATTTTTTGCAGTTAGTTAGTTTACAAACTTCAGGTAAGACCCTATTTTCTTAATATCGCAGATCGCTTGCAATTGCAATGTTCGAATCGAAACACATTTCCAATCACTCTTTGACCAGTTCTACCAGATTTGTCAACAGCACAAAATAGCACAGAGTGCTGCTTTTGTGAATTATTTGGCTACCTGGTCTGGAGCAGCTTGACCATATGCTCCGTCTGTTTCCAAAAATTTTGACAAACCGTCTAATGTACGCTCACCATTGTATTCTACCACCTGTTTAAATTTGCGTATCAATACAGTTAATCAAACAAATGAAATGATGAGTTTCCAACGAACAACACTATTTTTATAAATTAATTATTAATTGGTTGATTTCTGCAGAGTTTAGAGAGCATGATGCAGTGGAATAATAGGGACAAATTTTTCATGAGCTTAAAAACTATAAATACATTTTCAAACTATTCAAACTATTTAAAATCAAAATCAATGTGATCTGAATGTGCAAATTAATTGCATGACTGAACATGCAATGCAAGATGGAAGAAAAGCTTACCGTATTATCTCCTTTTTTGTACAATTTAATAGTTGGGAAGCTGTTAATTTTAGTGTGCTCTAATTCATTGGCAGTAGCATCCATCATGGCAATAACAACGCTGGAATCTTCAGCGAATTTTTCTCCCAACTGTGTAAACAAGATGGGGTTTGTTACAGTTTGTTAACTGGCACACATATGGGCATACTGATTTTTAGGACAAAAAAACTCATAATATGGCTTTCTGCGTAGTTAGTTAGTGTGACTTACTTTCTCGTAAATAGGAGCCAACTGTTTGCAATGTCCGCACCACGGGGCATAGAACTCTACAAGGATGAAAAAATTAGGCGACTGGATAAGATAATCATGCTCAACAAGATAATCAATTTAGTGAATTAAACTACTGCACTGGAAGTAATGAAGCCTTACCGACTAAGACATCCTTTTCCTTATCGAAAGCAACTTCATCGAAGTTAGTCGCGACCAAGGTCTTGACAGGTTTCTTGTCCCAATCTTCTGGTAGATCTTGGCTCAACAAATGTTGCTGAAAATTGAGGAAGGAAAAAGTTAATAGAATGAAAAAGCAACGAGAAAAATACAACTTTATAGCATCTTGTATTGATAATAAATTTAAGATAGGAATAGAAATCTTACTTTAAGTTTTCCAGCAAGGAAATCTTCAATGAATTGTTTCATGTTGGTGCCATCATCATTCAATACATCAGTAGTGGGTTTGTATTTGGCCATCTCGTCAGCTAATCTAATCAAACGGGCAGCTGGGACTTCGTCTTTCTTCATTCCGAAAAATTCGAGGATCCTGCCATGGTCTTCATCATCAGTATTGATAGAAACAAAGAGGAGCTGTAAAAGCACAACATTTTTATTAATACTGTCACAATAGTCACAAACACTAGTTATTAGATTATATTAGAACTGCCTGTTTAGAACTTAAAGTTAAAATAGTAAGATAGAAAATACATACTTTTTCCTTGTATTCTTTAGCATTGGTCTTCTGTGTTTCCAAATATTTGTCATAATGACCACTTTCCTTGGACAAGAACATAAGAATGTGAGTTCTGATATCTCCACCGAATACTTTTTGAGCTGTTTCGTGGTTGAAGTCAACAATGAGTGGGAGGGCTTCAGCTTTAACGAATTTGCCGATATTCTCTTCAGTCAAGTCGGAGGTCAAATCAGCACGTCCACTATCGAACTAAAAAAATACACAAAATAATTTTTTTCACGTCAAACAGGGCAGACAAGAGCAAGGGGAATTAAACTCACTTTCTTGAAAACAACGACCGCATCTCCATCAACTTTGTTTTCAGTTGCGATGCTGGAGTCAGTGACAATAGCGAAAGAATAGTCATCAATTCCATCAGCAGTCTTGAGGAATTCTTTGGCACCATCAGATTCAGCATCCTTTAAAAAGCATAAGATTGATAAGTATGGAAGTATGGATTCAAGTTAAATCAACTGCACTACTACTGGAGTACTACTACTCCCACATATGCATAGAAACTGAAACATAATACATGCTACAGCTGTCAATTTGACAGTTTGCACAGGGGGAACATCGAACATGAGAAACTATCGACTGCCAAATGCATACCTTGAAGAATCCAACAACGACGACATCATGTTCTTCAATAAACTTCTTGACTTCTTCACTACTAGAGATAGTTTTAGCAGCTGGACCAGTCTTCTTTTCTAACCAGTTAACAATCTCGTCAGCAGTTCGGCCTCCAGTGTAGTCAATGGCTTTTCCGTTACGGAAAAATTTCAAAGTAGGGTATCCTCTAACTTCGTGTTGTTCTGACAATTCAGTCTCTTCGGTGGAATCGACTTTAGCAAGCTTAGTAGCAGAATTTAATTCTTCCAATTTCTTAGCTGCTTTGACGTACTCTGGTGCCAATGCTTTGCAGTGTCCGCTAAATTAGCATATTCAAAGAAAATGTTAATTAAAATTACAAATTCGACATGAGGCGACACCATGTGACACAATGTATAGAAGTTTTGTCACTATACTAGGGATATACCTTGGGTTAAATTATATGAATAGACAGTAAATGTCTAACTAAACTAGAGTGACACGACAAGTGACATTATCATACTATTATCATCGTTATGCAACCTATTTTCCTATATGCAATGCATTATTTATCAATACGGCTAATGCTGACTGCTGACAGTGCATTCCAGCTTGCAACTATCTCGTCATTTAAATGAATGGCTAAAACCAATGCCGGCTTATCCATATGCACATCTCATTAACCATACTTAAAGCAATGGGCTGGACCATACGGCAGATGCATGCCGGTAATGAAAGCTGGTTAATCCGAAACGTATGAGATTGCAAATCTAATTGTTATCGTATGCATTGCATGTTATTATGCTTGTAAAGTTATTAAATCATAGTCACTGAATTTAAAACGCTTGAAGTCTATATATGAAATCCGATCCCAGTATGCTTTTGCAATACTAACGCTGTCAAAGTATTTCACGAATCAAGTTTCAAATCCTTCTCACAAAGAATGTCACTCTGTTTTCCTCAAACAATCCCTCCTAATCCCAATGATGAATAAAGATAAAGACAATCGGCAATAACTTTCCCTCAACTTGATTGTTGCCCAATATGCCACGTCTCCTGACCCCAATGAAATCCAACCATCCAACTAAACTAACAAACCCACGTCACTTTCATGAATACTTTCATTCAAAACGTTTAAATACTTACCACCAAGGTGCATAGAACTCGACTAAAACATGTTCATTGTCTTTCATAACTTTTTCAAAATTTCCTTTGGTAAGAACGAGTACCCCTTCATCAGTCTTAACGTCATCATCCCCACACTGGACATTCAAGACGCACATGAGTGCGACTAGGCAAAATGTGACACCCCTCATATTTCTAAAACTGTATAATACTACCACACCGGTAAATAACCACGACACACCGATTGTCACAAGAAAAAACGGGAATATAAATGAAAATCTCTGAGCGAGTGAACTCAGGAAGATGGAAGATGGAAGTGACAAGTGATGCGCTTCAAGAATGACGATATATATGCTCCTTCATATACATTCACTGCATGAAATACGTGTGTGTAGGCTATTTTTCCTATGGCTTTAACCAACAGCAAACGATGTGAAAGACCTAAATGAAGGTTGACTTGTTGATGGGATTTGGTTCTCTAGCTGGAAAACCAAACTTATAGTCAGTTAGTTATAGTTAGTGTGGGTATTCCAGAATGTCAGTTTTCCTATCCTCCACTGTATTATGTATGGTTGAAGATTTTTATGTGAACGTGGCCAACACAGCAGTAAAAATCCACTTATGTGTCAATTAGAAACGTAATGCTCCAGCGGTTTATTAACTCGTGGAGAGCTCGCATTGGCTTGTCCCAGGTTTTCATACTTTGTAGAATCTAAGCGCCACATAGGATCCATCCTATACGTGTAAATAATGCGTGGAAGGCGAGCTTGAGAGGCAAATTTTAAGACAATTGTGTTTCTGGCTGAAGAATCTTTGTTCCAAAGTGCATGCAGAAGGAGTTTTAACTTTTACATTTAACTTAATGTTTTTAATTGCATAATAATGACTGATATGACGTGGCTCAACGATTTAATAACCATATGTTCTGAGTCCTCGACATATGACAAATTGTTGAGAGTCGAAGAGTATGTAGAAATTTTTGTTGCTTGTTAGTTAGTAACTAACAAGCAACAAAAATTTCTATAGTTAGCTAAAAATTACGCAATATTTAAAATATTTGTGTGGGTAGAGGAAAAAGAAATTATTCGTTTGGAATCCTTATCTAATGAAGTATTAATGCGGAATTTAAAAATACTCAAATTTTGACTAGACTATAGAATCAATGTGAAGTTACGAGTTTAAATCGTAAGCAGTCATCATGCTGTTCACGCTCTCCGGTGCAATGAACTGTCTATATATGATAGTAAGTAAGTAGATGTTAATCGAAATGCAAACAATTTTTTTCTCATATGTTAGTTTAGCTGCTTAGGGATGTTTGTAAGGGAATAATGAGGCTATGTGATGGGTAAAAAAATGTTCACTAAATATCAGGTGGAAATGATGAAAGGTGATTGTTTTTACAAAATCATTTATTCACGTATCAAATATGACACTCATTGTGAAGATTGAAATAAAGTGCCATACTCCACTCCATCTATTTTGGTCTTCAAGAACGAATAATCTACCCAGTTTTACATCCCTCACTACATCTAAAATATAAATACATGCAGGAACGAAAAAATGTGATCACTCAAACAACATTTTCAATGCTTTTGATGAAATAATAGCGTCCACCAGATAGGATCGCATGAAAAACAACCGGTAACATTATATCAGTCACTTAATACAAAAGTTTATCATGTACAAAGTTTATCTATAAACTACTTTTTACATTATAAGTTAAACATCACACGCTTCACGCAGTAGCATAATTTATAACATAAAAAACACAATGCCGACAACGCATCCATATTTACCTTCATTGGAATCATGTGATAAAAATAGATGAATATGTCCAATTGAATCATATGGCTTGTTCGCCATACATCCAGGTATAATATTTAAAATTCAAATCAGAAAATTTAGGACATGTTTTACAGTCACAATAAAAAACCCTTCGGCCGTATAGCATGTTTACAAATTAATTCGCCAGATTTTTTGTTCATGTTAATTATCCTCACATCACACTTTAGTAGCAACCACTTCCTCTTTGAGCTTTTCACATACTACTGTGAGTTTGCTGTTCAAAGTGTGGTTCCCATTTTTTATGATCCCCAGGTTATTCAAATATTCATACGTACTCTCTTTCTTCTTTTTGTATATCTAAGAAAAATATTGCACATGTAATTCGCCATTTAGATTCTAATTGAAGGAAAATATGCAGCAAAAAAAGTTAAGTTTCTAAACTCTACTTACTGTGTCTTCCCAACTCTTTTTAAGCACAGGAATAAGATCTCTCACTTTATTCTGAAGTTGCTGCGAAATGGAATAGACTTCTGAAGAGCTTAATAGTCCAAATTCAAAGAGATTCGTCAAATGCAGAACGAAATTTCGGTAAATGTTTTTCCTTATGACTTCTTCACCGTGTCGCTCAACAAATGTGGTACATGCAGTAGGAATTTGACAATCACCTACATAACTACAATATAATAGTTTGTGGTTAGCAATACTTTACTTATACACCTGTACACCAGTACAGTACTAGTAATGGATATTATTTTAAATAAATAATTTGATTTCATTTACTTACTTGAATTTCATTACATGGGTGTTCCAAAGCTTCATGATTTCTTTTTCTCCTTCGTTGACATCTGTAAACTCGTCAATCATCAGGATCGTTTTTTCACGAAGCCATTCTGGGTCTGGTTCCCCTTCCGAATCAATCTCGATCTCACTGGGGTGGATAGGAAGGCATGTCGTTGTGTGATGGTACAGCCTAAAATTACACAATGAATAATGCCATATTTACGAAAAGCAATTGTCATTTTTTCCAAAATCAAAAGAACACGAACCTGTTATGACCATTTTTATATATACCACCCAGGTCAGAGTCTTTTACATCATATTTCCGAAATTCGTCAAGGTTCCAGCTCACAGGTATTCTTGGATAGTAAACGGCTAACTGGCAAGAATTCCGTTTTTTAGGACCACAGCTACCAAAGCTAAAATTACCCAGATTTTTGGCAGCAAGGTCGTATGGCGACCCTGTGTACGATCCATCAAACTTTTCGTTTACTGACACAAGGATTCTAGCACCGATTTCCAATTCCTGAAATATTCAAAATTTAGTTAAAAACATTTCCGTTTTAAACGTTATGGTTGAAATTAATGTAGCACTATTACCTCATATAAAAATTTGAATCTAGAGTGGCACAGTCTTAGATGTTTCAACAATGAGTATAAATGCAGACAGCTCAAGGAACACCAAGGGCAAATTAACTCATCTCGAGTTTCAGTCTGGTAATGACTACTATTGTCGTAAATAAAATGGTAAACTATTCGTACAGGAAGTTTTCGTTCTTCTTCAGCTATTCGTCCTATGATAAAATACATGCAACAGTCATTAACTAACTAAATATTTATTTTTCTACATGAAAAGAGAAGATGAAGTAAGATGTAAATTTGATTTTAGTGATTATTCAAAAAAACTTACGTAGAGCTAAATCTTTCCTGGTAACTTTGGTTGCAACCTCATCAGTTTCTTCGGAAGAGGAGGCCTGGATTGAAAAATACATTTTGGGCAAGGGATGGGCATTAATTAGCGGTGGATACTTATTGTGATACATCTGAACTTTTGGATGATTCTGAAAATTTATAAAATAAGTACGTACAATCACCTATTGAGAACCTAAACCTAAGACCGGATACTGGAAAACGTTAATCATTAAATTATTACAAACCTCATCTAATTCTACCCAGGAAAATTCATTTTCCTGGAAAGCAGCTATATTGAGAGGAGCATTAGCCTTCTTAGCATGGCTCGAACTTTTCTTCAACGCAAGTTCGTAGTCACTATCAATCAATCCTTCTTGAATTTCCTTATTCCATATAACAACTTGACCAACATATGATACTACATCAGATTTTCCGTCATCTAAACTCCCCCCTCCGCAACTACTGTTTCTTCTCATGCAACGTATTTTTTGAAAATTTTCTCGATCAGTGGACGACACAGAACGACTTCTTTTTCTTCCAGATTCTAAAGTGTCGCAGCTATCAGTACAATTGCTAGTGATAGACTTCATAGCTCCAGCTAAAGGATGAAGTTTATCATCACCGCAATCCATAGCCTCCATTAAATTGTCATTCTTAATATTATAGTTGTTATTATTGTTCACAGCAGATGAGCTAAGTAGTTGGGATTTCGGAATTGTGATTCTAAATATAAGCTGGTAGGATCGAACTTTATAGCCGTTCACAGCCTTGAAGCACTCTTTAGGAATGGAGAGAACAGGGAATTTCATCTCATCAGGACTACATCCAACTTGTAATTCCATTTTGCCTTCAAAAGTTTTTGAAACAGGAGCTTTAGTTTCTTTTCGTCTGCTTACATTAACTCGACCAACGAATACATCTACTTTGGCTATAGTTCCAGGGCTCCCTATGGTCAAGTAAGAAATATAGAGATTTTGCTAACAATATGCTTCACAAATATACAGATCCTATTATTGCTAAGCTATGAATTTCTTACAATTGAGCCCATCTGCTAAATTCGTTAGGTACAGATTATAAAATCTGATGTTTTCAACGTGTTCTTTCTTTTCCTTAAGATTTAATATTCTTTCAAGGATGGAGTCCACTTTGAAGTCTTTTCTTGACATATGAGAACACGGAAAACGGCGAGCAATGTAGGACAGATTTCTTTGCAGGAAGTAAGGCTAAAAAATTGAAGATGAAAATTATTGATAAAGCTTGGCCTTGACTACTGTTTACTGTAAATTATCATTCAAATTGTCACTAATTGCAAAATTAAATGAGTTTAAGTTTAATAAATACAAAGCTTCTATATTACCGAAGAGGCCATGCGCTGTCGCATCATACGGTATATTTGAGTTGGTTCTGTAAACAAAATAATTCACGAAATCAGCGCCTTTTCATACTTTGCAAACTAGAGGTGCCGAACAATTGTTCTTCGCCTTACTTTCAAATGCCTCGTAAAAAGCATTTTGGTCAACTTTAAAGTTCTCTATCTTAATATGAGTGTCTTCATCTGTTGCCCGCATACGATAACTATTCGAAGATCCGTTAGCATTTGAAGCAGAAGCCGCAGCATAGGACACAACTGGTCCTGATGACCTCTTTTTGGAAAGTCCTGCAGTGGCCATGGGTGCAGGCATTGTCAATAGCAAAGGCAGTGTTGATTCCAGAGATTTACTGAAACACAAATCACAATAACTTTTTACATTTTTTAGCGCTCCAATGATTTAATTTATTTAATGGCTCTTCTGTTTCTGTTACTGTTCATTACCTTAATATTACAGGAGGGGGAATGTCATTCTGATGATCTGACTAATTGACAAGGTAAACCTACCTACCTCGATTCACCTGCTTCGCAACGTCCCCTTCATAAAATTAACAGTGAACACAAAATACTTCCTAGCCCTAATAAAAGTCACCAAGTCGAGATCCAAGATCGTATTAATCTTCAATTAATTAATTACTTTTTCCACAACTGCCATTTCAAAGGGGACCCAAAACAGAAATATTGTGGAAACTGCACAAGGGCGCGCAACCACTACATTTCAGTTAGGGCTTTACATCAACTTTTTCTGTTCAGAGTTCAGTTCAGACTACAAAGCTACTGGCTGCAGTAGGAGCAGTTGATTTTTTGCTTATTCCCATTCCCACCTATATGGTTGAAATTTCTTCCAAGTTGGTGAGTATATTCTCTCTCAAAGAGTGGCGTATATTCTTGCTACAAACAAGGAGAAAGTGAGCGGTTTTCTTCTTAAACAAAACAAAAGTTTTGGCTCATGTATTTCACACTGATGACTAACTTTTTTCCCATACATGCTTTTGGACAGCGTGGACATTGTTTATGAGATTTCTTTTAAATAGTGCATAGTTAGTTTGTATTAGGGTTAGGATGTCCAAAAATTCAATGGGATCCCATTGTCAGCTAGCTGGGATAATCATAATTATTAGATAAAATGCAATAAACTGCAAAGGTAGCCAAGTAATTTTATTTCTTTTGGAACAATATGAATGTTAAAGGGGGTCAATTTATTAAATGTTTTGTAATTAGTTCAATAGTCTTTAGTTATTTTTCATCTATATTAGCAGAATGACGACCAAATTGTACGTCAACAATGGGCAGTTCATCAGAATTCTCCTTCAAAGCAAACGATGATCCAGATGACAAATTCAAATTTTCCAAAGAGAAGTTTATAGGATTTAACTCGTAGAGCGGCATATTGTTAAACATGGTTTCTTCATGATGATGCGTCAATGAGTCATCCACCGTGGTTGATTTGATCATGTCTTCAAGTGCGCCGAGTTTTGCATGAGTGGATTGGGAATAAGATGGACTTGGATCAACTATTCTATTTTGGTCAATTGTTGCGTTTTTGATATTTCTGTCAGCTTGTCTTTTGACTTTGAGGATGTCTTGTACATAAATGTCCAATTTCGACTCTATCTTTTCCATTTCTTCTTTACTTATGGACGAAGGAGTTATAAACTTTCCATCTCTGTAATCATGACATTGTTTTTTGGTTTTCAATTTCCTGCGCATTTTTCTCTCGTATGCTGCTGTGATTTCTTCGAATTCTGTCATGAAATCATCAAAGTCAAAGGGCCAGTTTGTTTCATATTTTGTAATGTTGATTTTCGCAAAGCTGTTACAATATAGCAAAATTATGTATCCGTCTGATCCTTTTTTCGGCGATAAGGTGCCCAGCTTTTTATCTGGTGAGTCTTCTAAATTGGAATCAAATGAACCTTTACATTTCTCATCTGATAATTCGTCAATTGTGGTGTGATAATGTGGTTGATGAACGAAGATAGGTCTTTTTGCGAACTCCGGCGTTTTGCATACAATGTTCGACCGAAGTGGAAATTTTATGTACGTGCTCCATAGACATACAAAGTTTTTTGGATTCCATGCTCTTGTTTCCTTAAACCCAAACACAATTTCATATTACAGGTTCATGAAGTCCAACCGTGAAAATAAAAGCAGTTTTCTAATATAATATTTTCATATTATATCCATACCACATCTTTCGAATATGAAACCAATATAGGATCATTTGAGAACGGAACATTAAAAAATTCCACTCCAATAATAGCTGTCTTATGCCCATACAAATCCATTTGAGAAGATTTTAAAACTACTTTATTAGTAATTCGCAACAGACGGATAATATGATCATCACTTCCAGCCGCCAAAATTTCTGCGGCTTCAGAATAAGAAAAGCAATTTATCCCCTATAAAAGAATACAATTTCGTTACGTCCTTACACACACAAAAAGTTCACCAAATGGCAAATATACACAATTTACGACCTTTGGTGCAGAAATTTTCACAGGACCGTCCTTAATCATCCCACTTCCATCATCTAGTGGCATGAAATGCAAGCTGTATTTTTTGTCTTTGCTGCAAGACACAATAAAATTGTGCATACCAAGATACTCTACTTGAAGGATCAAGTCAAAATGGGCCTTGTATTGAAATACACAACCTTTGGTTTCTAAATCCTAAAAAAATAGTAATCCTCATTAGTTATGTTATATCATATTTATGTGTAATAAAAATAAAAGTGCACGCTGAGTGAGAATATAAAACCTGAAAAGAAATATCATGAATTCTTCCACGTATTTTTCTTTCCCCAAGGGGTCGTTTGGGATCATTTATCAATAAGATAATGACTCCACCTTCCATATCACCAATTAACAATCTGGAAGATTCTATGATATTTTCGGCCTCACTGGTATTTTTTCTTTTTTTTGCTTCCCCGTTCTGTAGGGGTTCGTTGACATAGTATGACAGGCAGTATGGAAATCCAGGAAGGTCGTGTAACCGATGAGTTTCAACATGCCCCATATTCCTCAAAGGTACTGGACTAATGCCATGCTTCAAACTCATGAATTCTCGGCTGGGATACAATTCTAAGCCTAGACTTTGATGTTCAATTTCTCCAATATCGTACCTTATAAAACCATGCATGACTTTGAAAATAGATCAGATAGACCCACAATGTAAAATGTAACTATACGCCGGTATTTTTTTCATTATTATACCATTGCAAAATCGATTTGCTGGTGGCAAATACAATTGATTTAGCATCACGTGCATAGACTGCATCTACAATAAGATGAGTCCTTCCACACTTCGGAGCAGGAGGCTTTTCTAATCGAAGTCTATTTTTCATGTCTCCATATGCTACTCCGGATAATTTTTTGCGTTGCGAATGCATTGGTGTTCTCAAGTCAAGTGAATACGTATTGAGTAAAGAAAATTTGTCTGGATCATAGAGGCCCACTTGACCATATTTGTCAGCAGCTGCGAAGACATGGCCGTTCTCCAAAGTTGGTATCCACATAAGACGAACAATATTGTCCCGAAACTGGCGAATTAAATTACAAACCTCATTATGTTGGAACCGTAATATTTTCACAAATCGAGAAGGATATAGATTGCAGAAATACAAAATAAAAACATTTAATTTTATATTAGCCTGACTTTACAGTGCAGAAGCTGCTGAAATGCAGGATCTCCTTGGAATGACATGAAGGATACAAATGCAAACGTTGATTAGCAAGGTCGCAAAGTCACAGGAACTGATAACACTTTTCAACCCGTTTTCAAATTGAAGAATTCAAAAAAACTGTTTATAATAAACGGATTTGATCAAAAGACTTTATTAGTGGTGCCATTCATTGCTATTAAAAAAGATGGAATTCCAAACGCAAACAGAATAGTCAGATGTTATATCGATTTAACAATTGATTTGGAGGTACAACATAAGCTTATTTTTGGTAGCCACAGCTAGGACGACGACCACGAGCTCTTTCGTATTTACGTCCCTTAGATCGAACGAATGGTTTAGCGTGACTGTGGGGCACACCCGGAGCCAATCCAAAGTGACGATTAGCTTCACGACTATTTCTTTTGCCTATAAAGTACAATAATCCACATTAGTATAATTAAATAGCGTACAACACTTGTTATGGATTTGAAGGACAACTTTTAGAGTTATTTTTATACCTTGAAGAAGGACGGTGTTATGTCCTAATGGAGAACGAAGAGCCAACTGATCGAATGTGAGGATCTCTCCTCCAGCCTTTAGGATCCTAGCCCTTGCTTTTTCCGTGACGCGAAGAGCACATATCTGAGATCACATTTAAGATTTAAAATTTCGTTTCTCGTTAAATTAATGATTGTAACCCTCATAAAATAAACGTACCGTCAACTTAGGCAATTCATAAATTCTCCTGTCGTCAGTGATAGTTCCAACAACAACTGTGATTTTATTTTCCCGACCTGCTTTTTTCATATGCCTAACAACTCCAGCAATTGACATTGGAGGCCGATTAATTTTAGACATAAAAAGCCTCTTCAAAATGATCCGGTTAAATTTAGAACCCGTTCGGCGAGCAAGAAATCGGTACAGTTTTACTAAAAGACGCAAATATACATCTTCTGATTTTGGCTCTGTTCGCCGGACTTTCCGGTCCCATTTATGGTTGATATCAATACCCTAAACAACAGATGACACACACCATTATTACCGACAGATCTTAACTAAATTGATTTTAACACGTAAAGATAATTAATTCGTTACTTACCATTTTTTCCTGTTTTTACTTCAATAAAATCTAACACATAAAAACAAACTCCTGTCTCACGGCGTGAGCTACAGATTTGAAATGGTCCATTTAGTAGGCAAAATCGCGCTCGCAGCTTTTAGTATCTTGTATGCTCATGATCTTGAGCTTTCCTGTTGCCGCTAAAGTGGGGCAAGTTAAGAATGCTCTATATGTTGATATGAAAAGTGCACCCATTCACCGCATGAGCCTGCAAAATATATTGAAAACTGCTCTGCTAATCTAAAGAAGAATTAATCTGGACACTGTTAATTCAAAATCGTGGTTATTCACTAAAGTTTTTAAGAACAGAACTATGAATAGTCAATTTAGATAGTCACATAATCCAATGTTACGCGACGTGTATCTTGGATACGACCGCGATGTTTTGCTATTTATGCATGAGACAGAAAATCAATAAAAATGTTTCTGTGATCAGCAATATAAAAGTTTTAGCTATAGAAGATTTCAAATCTTTACGAAGATACTTTTATTATTTAGTGAAACATTCAGTTATAGAAGTGTATGAAATAATTTGATTTCGCAGTTATGATTGACGATGATGACTTTGACGTTGATGAATTGATTGAAGTAATCTTCATAAAATAACTCATTTGCTGGTGTCCTTCGAAACTTACAACCGGTCTAACAAGTCGTTTAATTTTTATTTAGCAACTCGGATCACCGGATTTACTAGGAGATAAGATACAAACGAACACAGTTAAGGCATCCAGCACCACCACTGACGAAATAGCAAAACCAGCCTCTCAAACAGTACGTAAAAATTCAAGTAGCTAATAGCCCCAATATTTAAATTTTTTATTTGTTTCCATTATTTTTAAAATATTTTTAGCAATCTCCATTGCTTGGATTCCCCACAAGAAGCACTGCAGGAAATGGGGCAGCTAAATCATTTAACTCTGACTTCCTATCAGCAGCCCCACCAAAATTATCCAGTCAGATGTTACCCGAAAAGCTACAAACAAACGGGTTGGACCCTCTTAGAAAATCTCCGGATGATTGGCTAGGACTAGATAACGAAAAATCGGAAAGTGAAGAGCTTATGGCTGCACTTGGGTTTGCTCGTGGGGGTTCAACTGCAAAAAGCAATGACCCCAGTTTGGGAGAAAAATCCAAAATAGATGCAAAACGTTCCAGTCCTCCAGCAACTAACTCAAAGAGCAATTCACCGAAGCTTAAGCATGTTCCATTTAGCCCTCCGGCAACTACCCCTAAAGGCAATTCACAAAATCCAAAACAAGTTCCATCAAGTCCCCATGGGGGAGGAGATCATTCCCGGAAAAACATAAGCACACTAGCACCATCATCTAATAGCAAAAATGGGTACAGTAGAGAAATGGCTGAACATAAAACTGAATTCTCTTTTTCATCCAAGCCACCAGCACCCGTGAAGGAAGATCCAGCACCACAGCCTAAATCAATTTTTGACGCACTGACCTTTTTAAGCGCAAAAAGTCAGAGCGGGAGTCCAGAGCCGAATGTTGAAGGTAGTGCTGACTCTTCTGTTGAAACTGTCACCAAAAAGACGGGAAATGTGAAGAAAAAAGTCTTAAAATCAGCTCCATCTGGTAGTACTCTAAACAATGCCAACACACTCCATGTTCCAAGTCATTTAGTGGATGAAGATGAGCTTAAAACTATATGCTCTAGTTTAAAATCTTTGTACACTAGTCAACTGCAGCTTTTAGAAACGAGCTACAAGGAACAAATAGAGATTTTGACACAATCTGGAAAAAGGAAAGAAGACATTTTGCGTGAAGAAATGAAAACCATGCAGCGGGATTACGAACATAAAATAGACAGACTGAAGGTAAAATCATGCTTTTATTTTATTTCATAACCTTTGTGGGGACTTGAAGAGGTCTCCATAAAGTAATAAAACAATAAATATTGGACAGAATAATGTAACTCATCATATGAGCTTGTTTTTGTTGAGCAATATGCTGAATTTTAGTAAAATGTACATTTGTTATTATTATTTAGTTGAAAACTGTCATTATGCCTTTTATTACTTGTAAATTCTATGCATTTATAATTAACTATTTGTTTTTCAGAATGATGTCAATGACTCCGACAGAAAAAATGTGTCACAATTTCAAGATGAATTTGCTAAACTGAGCGAAAAGATGTCCAAGAACTTGGAAGACATGATTCAAAAACAAAATGACTATCAAAGGAGGCAAATTTTAGAATCCAGCATGTCTTTAAGCCCTCAAAGCAAAACTGAGCTTTTGAATCAATTTCATATGATGCTGAATGAAAATTTGGAATCCTTGATAAAAACCTTAAAACATAATAATCCTGATATGAATAATGCAAATCAGGAGACTCAAAAAATGTTGATGCAATCACTGGCTAAACTAGAATCTACGAAAGAAAAAGAGCTGGCATTCATTTCGTCAAAATTAGATGGTAACAAACTAAACAAGCACTTAAACACAAATGTATTTACATGAATACAGAGTGCAGCATTGCAGAAAACAATTTTTTTTTTGAATTTAGCTACTCAAACGAAATTATCAACGGACATGTCAGCACTTAATAAGCATCAGATAATCCGAATAAAAGACATTGTGCTGCGTAACGGAGTAGAATCAATTAAAAAATCCGTACAAATCAATTTTGACGAAAATCATCATAAAAATGAAAGAATTGAATCCCACATCAAGGATTGCAGGAAAGAATTAAGGCGTCTTGCCTCCAACATGGAGCTAAAAAATGATTCTTTGCTGGTAAAATAAACGCGATAAAGAAACTCTTCTTCTCTTTTCTTGAAAAAAAAGTTTATGATGCAATAAATATCTTTTTCTGTTAGAAATCTCAATCAACAATAGAATTCGAGCAAAAATCTATGACACAAAACTTACATGACCTGTTAACAATTTCGAAACTGGGCAACCCTCTCTCAAACAATACAGCTACTTCAACAGGAGAAATGGCTTCAATGCAACAACAATACCAACACGAAATGGAAATAAAATTGCTCCGAGAAGAGCGAAATTCCTTATCTGAATCCATTGCACAAATGCAGGTAGAAAGGAGAAAATTCTCCGAAGAGAAATTGAACTTGGAGAAAGATAAAATGGATCTGGAACGGGAACGAAATAAATTGCGAGAACTAGAATCCAACTTTCGAATAAAAAGTCAGCAGATTGAAGAAATCAGACAGGTTGATCAATCCAAACTTAAAATTTTAAAAAACCAACGTAAAACTTTAACGAGTAGTTACAGTTATTTATGTGTTCATTTGTTTTGGACTGATTTTATCTATTTTGTTCAGATGTCTGAAAAAGAGAAAAGAGATGCCATCCAACTGAACGCAGACACCGAATGCAGGCAAAAAGACTTAGAACGGGAGCGAACAAAATTACGTGACAATTGGCAACTGCTAGAAGACAAACTGAAATCTCAAGAGAGTTCATTCCAGCATGAGAAAATGGAGCTCGATAGAGAGCGCCAATTTCTGGAAAGGTTGCGAAGCGAAATGCTTTGTTCTTCTTGTCTCAATCCGATAACAATGGGGCGGAACAATGATTTTTTCAGAGCTCACCAATCATCAAACAACAATCCACACCCATTACGTTCAGAAGGAGATGGGCTGGATGTAACCAGAATTGAAGCTTTGTCAAATGAGGATAAAGAATATTTTAAAAACGAGTCCCAATATTTGGATCAGTTGTATGCTAAGCAGTTTCACTAAAAAAATCAACAATGTACTATTTTTACTGTTGTGTAATGAAATAAAAGATTCAAAAGCTTTTTTTGTTCGTTAGAACCATAGAAGTAGATTACGATATTACACAGATTATATAGGTTACAACCTATCACGTTTATTGTTTCATATCCCAAACTAAAATAATATTAATTACTCATGATATAAATTATCGTCGATGGATTTTTTTTCAAGATAATATACAACTAGCTGCTTAAATTTAACATGTGTACAGAAAGTTAGTACTAAACTACATATCTTACACCCTGTTGTATTTTCAGGAAGCATGCAAAAAGGCTCAAGAATAGGACGGTGTCTGTTTTGCTTATTAAAATTTAATGTTACGTTATAGTCTTCAACTTTCGTGCATACGGTCTTTTGAACGAGTGAGCATGCTTACAAATTTTATTTAATAATACTGTCTCGTCTCTCAGTTGAATTTAAACGTTAGAGTTTGCGTAAAAAATTACTCTCAACACATCCAATTTAAATAATTTTAATTATTATTTTAGCTTTTCATTTGTCAATGCGTTCATTTGAGCGAGTCTGTAAAATGCAATTGGTGTTACATAGAGCTACCATTTTGCAAACGCAGTAATTTAAAATTAAATTTTAAATTTAAGTACAGATTGTCTATTTCCTCTTTACTGATACTAACTATTGTTGTATTGAATCCATATTTGTTCTTCGTTCCCCCCCCCCCAAAAAGCAGGAAAATGGACTAGATGAAGCTGTCAATTTTAACAGCAGTCAGTTAGTAGCTCCATTGGCAAAAATGCTCCCTGTGGAATTCTTATTCTTCACTTCCAAAAGTTGTGGATAGTTTTCCACAATGTTTAACAAAATGCCATCAATGTACCGACGAAGTTGATCATTTACTTCCTTTTGCTCTTTCAGTGCTTTGGTCAACT
>Ga0210040_10002108_pt1 | contig 28634 bp, 21 predicted proteins | sample CryGeyCG12114_NA_FD_185462 | JGI IMG/M metagenome (GOLD analysis project Ga0210040, IMG submission 185462) | Groundwater microbial communities from aquifer - Crystal Geyser CG19_WC_8/21/14_NA (SPAdes) (version 2) | ecosystem: Environmental > Aquatic > Deep subsurface > Groundwater | place: USA... | reverse complement strand
GCAGGCTATTCCGGCTATTTTGGCCGGAAACGATCTATTGGGAATTGCTCCCACCGGCTCCGGGAAAACGGCCGGTTTTGCCTTACCCATGCTGGAGCAGTTCCGCGACCGAAAACCCACCCGTAACAGGTTTGTACAAGCTTTGGTGCTGGTGCCCACCCGCGAGCTGGCTTTACAGGTGGCCAATGTATTTCAAGGGTTTAGCCGGTACCTGGGGGAGCGGGTGAAAACGTTGGCGGTGTATGGTGGCGTTAGCATCAATCCGCAGATGAAAGCTATGAGCAACACTGATATATTAATAGCTACCCCGGGCCGTTTGCTCGATTTAATAGAAAGCCGGGCCGTGCAACTTTCGGAAGTGGCCGTGTTGGTACTCGATGAAGCCGATAAAATGCTGAACCTGGGCTTCGCCGAAGAAATGAACCGCATTTTTGCCTTGTTGCCTTCTAAACGCCAGAACTTGCTTTTCTCTGCTACCCTCGCCGACGATATACAGGAAATTAAAGCCAAATTACTCCGCAATCCGGTAATTATTTCGGTGGCCGAACAGGAACAAGCCGAACTAATAGATTTAATTAAAGAAGTGGCTTACCGGGTCAGTCCGGAAAAAAAAGGCCCTTATTTACGTTATCTTATCAAACACGAGAATATGCCACAGGTGCTGGTATTTGTGTCGAGTATCCGGAATGCCGATAATCTGGTAGTGAAGCTGAATAAGAATGGAATAGATGCAATGGCTATGCACGGCGAAAAAAGCCAGGGCGCCCGAACCGAAGCATTGCGGCGTTTCAAAATGAGCCAGCTCCGCGTTTTGGTAGCTACCGACTTAGCTTCCCGGGGTATTGATATCCAAATGCTGCCTTTTGTAATTAATTACGATTTGCCGCGGTCCCCAAAAGATTACGTGCACCGGATCGGACGCACGGGCCGGGCTGGCGCAACTGGCACGGCCATCTCTCTCATTACGCCCGAAGACGAACACCACTTTAAAATCATCCAGAAAAAAATGGGAAAAACGGTGGAGATGCGGGAAAGTAGCGAGGTAGATTTACAAGGTGTTTAAATCTTGGCTAAATTATATGCCGGTAAGGCCTTCAAAAAGGTGGTAGCTAATAACTTAAATTTGTATCAAGACCGCCTTTAAGAACAAGCAGTTTGTTTGGGATGAATGGTACGATGGTAACAATTATTAGCTGAACGCTGCGGGAGGCAAGTAGAGAGCAGATCTGCTAAAACAATTTTTTTCCGAAACGGATAAGCCAAACTTTCTATAAATCAGTAAAAACACTTTAAAAGAGATACTATGAAAACTGATTTGCAGAATAAAGTAGCTTTAATTACCGGCGCGAGTAAAGGAATTGGGAAAAGCATTGCGCTTTACCTGGCCGAAGCCGGAGCGGATGTGGTGATTAATTATCGTTCTGATGAAAAGGCAGCCGAACAAATCTGCGCAGAAATCAGGAATTTAGGCGTAAAAGCTTTAAGTATACAAGCTGATGTATCGCGGTACCAGGAAGCAGAACGTTTGGTGCAGGAAGCAGCAGCAGCTTTTCCGGGAATAGATATTCTGGTGAATAATGCAGGAGTAGCTCCCCCCAAAGGACTTGATTTTATTTCGGAAGCGGAATGGAACGAAGTAATAGCCATTAATTTAAGTTCGGCTTTTTTCCTGACGCAGTTGGTATTGCCCGGCATGAGAAGCATGAAATGGGGTAGAATAATTAACATCTCGTCGGTGGCTGCGCAAACCGGTGGCGTTATTGGTCCGCATTATGCGGCCTCTAAAGGTGGTATAAACGGTTTGACGCATTCCTACGCTTCGCTTTTAGCCAAGGAAGGTATTACGGTAAATGCTATTGCACCAGCATTAATTGAAACAGATATGATCCGGCATAATCCCAAAATAACCCCAGATTTGCTGCCAGTAAAAAGATTTGGTTTGCCCGAAGAAGTTGCCCAGGTAGCCCTTACCCTGGCTCTTAACGGATACATGACCGGGCAAACCATAAACGTAGACGGCGGTATGTATATGAGCTGATCTCTGGAGAGACCGTTATTTCTTTTAAATCCAGTATTTAGAAAAGCATCACTGATGACTTATGTAACCTTCAGATGTTCAGCTGTTTAGCGCAATTGATGAATGCTTTGCTTCGGGAAATCTTTTCCATGTTCGGCTACAGGTTGGGCAAAGGTGCAAAATCGGTAGCCGAGTCGTTGCGGGAATTGATAATTAGAGGCCAACCGGGGACTAACATTGCTGGGTAAATCGCGGGCTATCCGGACGCGCTCTGGTGGCAGTTTGGTTTTTTATAAGGTGTAGAATTGTGCCTGTTAATCCGCAAAAGCTTAATGGTGTTGTGCAGTTTGTTATATTATTTACTTCTTCAGGGGAGCACCAACGGGTATAGAACAGTCGTGTCCGGGCTGACCGTGCGGCGGATTGGTGCCGGCGGCCACTAAGCCGGGTGCCGAAGGCAGGGGCAGGGTAGGAGCCGGTAACCTCGGGGCCGTGGTTACGTTGTTTTGGGCCGGCGAATTTAGGGGCGCGCCAACGGGTATATCGCAACGGTGCCGGGGCATACCGTGGGCCGGGTTCAGGGCAACAGCGGTAGTAGGCATACCGGACTGGCTTTTGGGAGTAGCTAATTGTACAGGGGAACCGTCGGTGGCCGGGGTATTTACCGGCAACTGATTATTTAAGGCGCCATTAGCAGGTATTGGGGGCGGCGTGGTAGCAAGATCGGTTTTTTTATTTGGTCCGCAACCAGTAGTAACTACTAAAGCTGCAGCAATAAAGAGATAAAAAGTATTTTTCATGAAGGATAATCGGGCGTTTAAGGCTTAAATGGTACTTAAATGATATCATTAAAAATAAATATAATCATTATATTCTTAAAATACCTCCACAACTCCTCCGAACTTTGAAATAAAGTTTTAGAAAAAGATTTGTTGCGGTATTTTTAACGCAAAAGCTAGGTAGAGTTTAAAAGACAAGAGAAGCCTTGGGAAGGAATATGGTGTTATGCGTATGTCCGGTAAATAATATTGACCTATTCTTATATTTATACATACTTTATACCTGTACGCACGCCGTTAATACGGCTGCAAAACCAACAGAATCTTAGAGGCGCCAGGTACGTATAGCAAGTAGTTAAAGGAAAAACCGCAGATGTTATGCATTTGCATAAAACCTTTTATTATCGGTTATTTCCGGGCCCATAACTAATACGCTTGGTTCTGGTAATTTTTACTAAACACTTTTAAAATACACTTTTATGACCAGTCATTTTCCCCTCGAATTTACTTTAGATAACGGTACGCATGTTTTAATAAATAAAAACGGTGCTAACACGTTTGACTTTACCTTGCATCCGGAAGAAGACGCTGCTCGCCAGTTTACCTACGTAGACGATGGCAGAACTAAGACCGAAGTGGAAGAACCCTTAGCTTTTGAAGAAGTAGATGCCCTGCGTAGATTTTGGCTGGAAACCGAAAATATTATATAGTGCTTTTTAGGATCAGTTTAAAGTATTGGTAAAGATTTAATTAGTTTATTTACTTAAAGCAAGCTGCTTACCTGCTACATCCATGTATTTGGTCTTTGCCCAAGACAACCTGTTTCCTGGTTTACGCCAATCGGAGATTGGCTTTCCAAGGATGCATGGAACGCTACGCTAACTCTATACATAACTAAGTAACAACTGACAATTAACAATGATATCGGTTTTACGAGTTAACAGGTTTCAACATAAATAATCCAATTTCATGCCATATGTCATTAAAAGCTTTCATAACTTTATTGCTATGAGAAAGGTGTTGAGCGGCAAAATTATACGAATTGAAGCCCGTCTTTAAAGTCTCCTCATCATCACCAATTTCTCTGAAACCGGTTTCAACGTCCAATAAACAGTTTTGTATATATTTGCTGATTTCTTCTTTACTTAATTTTCTCCCAAAAAAATCTTCTGATTCTTCTATCAACCTATTTGCATAGTTTGATAATAGCATATACATTCTCATACCTATTGGTGGATGAGAATAATTATCTAATTGTACTGCATCATTAGGTATTAACCCAAAGACCCTAAATAAAGAACAAACAGCAAAGACCCACAGTCCCATTACTCTCATCTGACCATCTATAGGCAGCTCTATACCTTGGAATGATCTACTATGGAAAGCCATACCATTGTACGTTGCGTAATAATCAGCATCAAATTCCATTCCTTGGGAATGAAGTCCTGATTGACCACCTGGCTTTAACATATGGATACTAGTGTCTTCATGTGGTGTACTCCGCCCTTTGTTTAGTTGATAGTCTAAATGACCACGAACAACATGACCCAATTCATGTAAAGCCAAGAACTGCATTGCAAGATGTGTTAACAGTATTACCCCATCTCTTCTGTCTTCATCTTGGGGAAATCTTTCATGTTCGGGATAATTATAAATGGTATCTATCAGAATTTGGGCATTTATAATATAAGGATTATTAATTTTCTGCGCCTCTTCATTTGAAACATCTCCCAGTAAGGTGAGTACCTTCGGACTGCAAAGCATTCTGCCGAATAGCCCCTGCAAGTTTATAATTGATCCATTATAAAAGCCAATAAAATAATCATCTCCTTCTTTCCCAACTGCTGCCCCAAGTAACGGATTGTCAATAAAGGCTATATAAACTTTTGGTGGATTTTCATAATGAGCTAAAAGTTCCTTTATATAATCCTCACAAACAGTTATTACTTGCTGAAATGCAGCTTTTATATCTGGCATGCCATTCAATCTATTTAGATCATAAAATGGTCCATTTTGCTTTGCAAATATTCTATCAAAGCTTTCTTGTATTTCTTCATTCATATATAATTTATATTGTTTACGATCTGCGCTAAAGCCTTAAGGCATTTACTGATAAATCTAGGCTCTTAAATTTAAAGCGAATTATGATACAAAAATTTTGCTGCTAACATAATCAATGACTCTGGTATACAGTATTGTGTCAGTTCAGTCACGTAATTGGTTTAACTGAAAAATGTAATTTAAACTAAAGCTTTTCTAAGCTTATTATTTTATTTATATATGGTAAATTGTTCTAACGCCAGAACAGGCAGTTAAGCAAGTTGTTATTCTTTAAGAGTATTATTCAAACCCTCTCATCTATTTTAAAAAAAGCGGTTATTCCGCATGAGTTCATCCCGGTATTGGGCTAACACCTGGCTCTTCGAAATAAAGCCGATAAACTTGTTTTTCTTAATCACCGGTAAATACAATAAATTATTAGTCTCAAACTTTTCCATGATGCCAGCTATTGATTCGTCCGCTTCTACAACCGCTTTCGGTGCTTGCATTATATCCTGGGCCAAAACCATATCGTAGCAGGAAGTGTCCTGCAACCGCTTCCTTATTTCGTTCAGCGTAATAATACCGGCTAAATTATTGGCCTCATCCAGTACAAATAACCGGTTTCGTTGGGCATTCGAAAACTTCTCCACAATGGTGCGGAGCGAATCGGTTGTTTTTACGCCAATAAATTTTTTATCCACTAAGGCTTCCAGGTTCAGTTCGTTTAATATAATCCGGTCCAAGCGCGAGGATTTTTGCTTTTCACTGATTGGATCGTCTTTCGGCCGTAAATTCTCCTGATAATATTTAAGGAAGTACGATACCGCACAAATAAGCATCAGCGGAACAAAGAGCTGGTAACTTTGGGTAATTTCGGCAATCAGGAAAATGGCCGTTACCGGTGCATTCATCACACAGGCAAAGGTGGCCGCCATGCCCAGGAATATATAAGTGTCTGCGTTTATGTTGAGAAATGGAAAGAAGACGACTAATAGTTTGTAGAACGTATATCCTAAAAAGCCCCCCGTAATAAGCGAAGGAGCAAAATAGCCGCCTTCGCCCCCGGAGTTTAAGCAAATACCGGTACTAACCGGTTTAAGCAGCATCAGGAAAAGAAAAAATACCAGCCGGAAAGAAACAGAACTGGAAAATTGATCGAAAGGCGAGTTAATAAAAAGCGATTGTTCTTCGGCTTTTAACAAAGCATTAACACTGATATAGCCTTCGCCGTACATGGGCGGAACGAGAAATATAATGCTGCCTAAAGCTAACCCACCCACTAAAGCCCGCAGGTAGTCGTTTTTAATTTTGGTAAAATAGCGGGCGCAGGTACGATACGTACTGCTTAAATAGTTAGCCGTGAACATAGCCAAAACCCCCAGTAACATTATAAGCGGAATCTGATCATAGGAAAACGGGGAGAGGCTGGCCTCAAAGCGCAGGTGTTCGCCCATTATAAACTCGAACAAGATTTTACCGGTAGCGGCCGAGATAAGTAAGGGAATTAGTAGCGTAGGCGTAAAAGCCGGCAGCACGGTTTCGAGCGCAAAGATAAAGCCGCCGGTGGGCGCATTATAAACCGCCGAAATGCCCGCAGCAATGCCACACCCAATTAATAAGGTGCGCAGCCGGTAGCCCAAACCCAGAAACTGCCCGATGTTGGAACCAATAGCCGAGCCGGTAGTAATAATAGCCGCTTCTACGCCCGAACTCCCGCCAAAACCAATGGTCAGACCTGTAGTCAGGAACTTAGAATAAATAAGCCGGTAACTGATAATGGATGATTTGTGTTCGATGGCCTCAATGGCGTTACGGGAACCCTGAAAGTATGCAATTTTAGTAAATACGGTTTTATTCAGAAAAGTAACCAGCAAAAATCCAATAAGCGGAAAGAGAAAGAACAACACCTTGGGCGAAAAATAAACCGCATAAATTTCGACGTACGAGATAATAGTTTTTATGAGAATGGCCGATAATCCCACCACCAAACCCGTAACAATACTCAACAAAAAAGGCAACATCCGGTTATTCTGTTGCCGCTTACGCCACCTTAAAAATAATAGTTGGTACCGGTTAAGTTTACTCATTTTACACCTTCAAAATATTATATGTCCGCTTAAGGAGCCGCTATGTTTATAAAGGTAAAATAAATTATAGGTGTTTAATAAAAGAGCTTAAAATAAAAAGAAAACCGCCATAACTTCTTTGAAACAACCAATAAATAACTTGTATTTTCCTGTTAGGCGTTTAGTTAATTTAAAGAATATCAGAAGGTGCCAGTTTGCTTTTTACCGGAAAGGTACAATATAATTAGTGGTGTATAGGTAAAGGGTTTACTGTTTAATATTAATTGGTTAAAACCTTTATCGTCATATTGTTCTGCCCGGATAAGATCAGTATTAAGTACCAATACTTAATTGTAAATTTTAATACGTAAGTAGTAAACCCGCATTTCAGAATGCCGTAAGGAAGTCAGCCGGGTACAATCTGGAATATTTGTATTTTAAAGTTTAGCCTACTTTATGATTTCTTTTTACTGCGGATATTCTTTACCAGTGGCATTCAATCCGGTCGTAGTTTCTGCTCTTTACCAAAATGTATTTTACAGCTTCCTTTCTAATATGCTAAGATGCAGTTTATACCGGCTGCACTGCGTTTATCGCCTTTAAAATATACCAAAACCAAACAAGGAGCAATTAAACTTAATTTACCGGAATTGCTCTGGTTTAACAGTCTGGAAGAAAGGGGTAAATCTAACTTTATAAATATGTTTTCTTTTACTTCTTTTTAATTTAACCGGGATGCTTCTCTCAGAAAAGCTGCTTATTTTAATTTAACTCTGGCTTATGGATAAAGCAATGTGGGTGTGTTTTGGTGCCGACGTTGCTTATAAATATCACTTAATTTAACTTATAATTAATATGAAAAAATATACTAGCAATTTAGTAATGCCGCTGGGAAGTACCCTTCGGCTGATGGTTTTAGCAGTCACTACTTTATTTATGCCAGCGTGTAGCCTGATTGAAGATGAAGAGGAGGCAGAGCCCGAAGAAACCGAATGGAGCTATGAAGATACCGACTGGACGAAACTGGGATATTCGGAATGCGGCGGTAAAGTAGAATCGCCGATTGATATTGTTACCAACAACACCATTAAGGCGCAACTGGCTCCTATTCTTTTTAATTATACATCGGTTCCGGGCACGGTAGTAAATACCGGGCATACCATTCAGGTAAATGTGAAGCGGGGAAACACGATAACGATAAATGGTGCAAATTATACGTTAATGCAATTCCATTTTCACCACCTCAGCGAGCATAAAGTGAACGGCAATGCCTACGATATGGAACTGCACCTGGTTAACCAGGATTCGGTTTCGGGCAATCTGGCCGTGGTGGGCGTATTCCTGCAGGAAGGCACGGCCAACGCCGAATTAGCAAAAGTATTCGACAACCTGCCCGCTACCAAAGGCCAGGAAGTTGTACTGAGCAGTAATATCAATTTGCCTGACCTTTTGCCAACTAACCAGAAATATTACCAATACATTGGTTCGCTTACTACTCCCCCTTGTAGCCAGGGGGTAAACTGGTTTGTTATGAAAACGCCTCTGGAAATATCGTCCGGCCAGATAAATGCTTTTGCCCAATTATACGGCAACGATGCCCGGCCTGTCCAGCCCTTGAATAACCGAATGGTATTAGAAAGCCTGTAAAAATAAGAAGTAGCTGGTAATAAAAGTAAATTGCTCCTACTTTACAAGGAGCAATTTACTTTTATAAGTTTCATTTATTTAACGGCTTAGATAAAGGTTAAGCCCTAAATTTAAATTAGGTAAATCAAAATCAGCATCCCAGCTACTGCTTGATGTCTCTGATCCTTTAACTTTCCCTCTACTATATTTAAATCCACTTACAAATAAATCTATCCCAATTTTATTTGTAGCAAAGAATAGAATTCCTGGCTGTAAACCAGCCAAAAAACTATTCGATTTATAATTCTGACTCGTTGGGCTTACAAACTCAAAAGTAGATTTAGTTGAACTGAGTCCCAAACCTATATTTCCTTGTGCATAAAGTGTAAAATTTGCGTTTAAGGGAAAGAATTTACGTATAAAAGGGCCTATGTTAATTGAGTTAGTTTTACTTTTATTACTATTATAATTATTTATCAAATCTTCATTTTTATTTCTAAAAAAACTATAATTTATTAACAAACCAAGAGCTAAGTTATCAGAAACAAAGGTGCCGATCATGGGCTGAACAGTTATATTATTGATTTTTTCCGTATGATTATATAATTCGCCTGCATTATTAAATCCATTAAAATTATTTTTAGTATTATTCCAACCTACGTTTCCATTGATAAAAATAGTACCTTTTTGCGTTTGTGCACTTGCTACTGAGCCCAGGCTAAATACGAAGCATAAACTACATATTATATTCTTCATCTGCATATTATTTACTAACGGCCTAAGTAAAAATTGATGCCTAAAGAGGTATTAGCTAATCCAAAATAGGTTCCCAATCCTGAACGCTTCATTTCATAATAAGAGGCTGTATTTATATAATTTTCAGAGAGATTTTTATATATTCCAATAGAACCTAACGATATTTCTAACCCAATTTTGGAAGAAGCAAAGTAAGTTAACCCTGGAGTAAAATAGACTCCTACATTTTTATATTTAGTATAAGGGGAAAGATCAAGATTTGAATTAAAAGTTTCTGTTATGTTTTTAGAATAGTCAAAAGCAGCATTTCCAAAAATAGCTGTTTTTTCACCTAAAAATTTGTAATAACGCACAAACGGACCAAAGGAATAGTTTAAATTTTTGTTTTGAATTGTAGAACCACTTTTTTGCCTGTAGGTACTATATGTGAACCCAACACCTACAGCCAAGTTTTCGGAAAGAAAGTAACCTATTTTCGGTAATATAGAAAACCCATTACTTTTGTAATTCTCTTGATTTGAAGAAGTATCGAATTGAGTATTTTCTGAACTAAAACCTATACTGCCATTCATTAAGATCGTGCCGCTGCTGATTTGCCCCAAACTGGTTAGCGGAATCAGCCCAAAAGGGAGGAACAACAAGGAAATAAACTTTTTTTTCATGTGAAGTTGAGTTATGATGAATAAAAAAAATTAAAACCAAAAAATACTTTCTTGCCTTCTCAACCCACTCAATCCTGCCCGGCACGATGGCCCTACCGTTAAAATATTGCTTTAATGTAGTAATCATATAGGAGCAATATTCAAGCCATATATATTAGAATCGGTATAAATAAGGAACAAAGCTGGTTAATTGCAGATTTTTATTTCTATTAAGAATACTATAAATAGCCAAAGCCCATAAACCAGCAGACGCTTGTGCCGTAAGTATCATAAATCAGCCTTGTTTTAGGTTATATATTTACAAATAAGAAAGCTATGGAAACAAATAAAGAGCAAGATCAGGAACAAGACCAAAATCAGGGAAAGCGCGCAACCGCTGAAACAGGTATGACTTACAATTTAGACTCAGCAGAACTCAGAAAAGGCCCTACCACCACCATGAGCGATGCTATTTCGGGTACCGCCAGCGCCGACGGCAGCCGGGTGGAAGCCGTAAGAGAAAACGACGAATCGAATAGTCCTGAAATGGATAAATAAAAGCAGGCTAAACCGGGACTGTAACATCGAAAGATTCCGGTAAAGTTTGCAATTTGGCTTTTACTCTAAATTTTTAATCAGAAGGGTAAAGGCGAATTTATAATATATATTGCTCAATGACCTACACTTCTGATGGCTTAACTGGCGTGGACGTCCTCGCCCGTATCTTCTTTTATCAGGCCTGTAGCTTGTCTCAATAAGATGCTGAAGATGAACAAACATAAGGAGTTTAGCGGCCAGAGGCCGGAAGAAAATCATCACCAGTGTCCTCGCTGATAATCTAAAACCAGAAAGCCATAGCAATATGCTATGGCTTTCTGGTTTTAGATTATCAGTCTTATTTACCCGCGGTTATACAAAGAAGTCCATTCTTTCAGGGTATTTTCGGCTTTCTGGTTTAGCTGGCCGGGAATGAGGCGCCAGCCCCAGTTGCCCTGGCTTTCACCTGGGGTATTCATACGACCCTGTTTATCGATGCCCAGTACATCTTGCAAAGGCAATATAGCGGTTTTAGCTACCGATGCGTACGCTAGACGCGCAAATACCCAGTTTATGTCTTGCTCGCCTAATTCCCGGCCTACGTAGTGTTGTATTTGGTTGTGGTATTTATGGCCTTCCTGGCGGTACCAGCCCAAGGTGGTGTTGTTGTCGTGGGTGCCGGTGTAGGCAATAAAATTTCGGGCGTAGTTATGCGGGATGTAATCGTTCTGCGGCATTTCGTCGCCAAAGGCAAACTGCAATATTTTCATGCCCGGTAAGTTAAAATCATCGCGCAGTTTTAGTACCAAATCGTTTATTTCGCCGAGGTCTTCGGCTACAAACGGCAGGCTACCCAGTTCTTTTTCTACAAAACTGAAGAAATCGGCGCCCGGACCTAATTTCCACACGCCGTTGCGGGCAGTAGTTTCGCCGGCCGGCACTTCCCAGTAATCGGCAAAAGCCCGGAAGTGGTCTAACCGCACAATATCGTACAGCTCCATGTTTTTGCGCAGGCGGCCAATCCACCAGTCATAATTGCGTTCTTTCAGTACCTCCCATTTAAATACGGGCATGCCCCAGAGCTGGCCATCTTCGGAGAAAGAATCGGGCGGAACACCCGCTACGCCGGTCATTTCTCCAAATTCGTCCAAAGCAAAAATCGCCTGATCGCCCCAAACATCTACCGAATCGTAAGAAATATAAAACGGCATGTCGCCGTACATCTGAATGTTACGGTTATTGCAGTAGGTACGCAGGCGTTTCCATTGCTTCGTGAAAATAAACTGCACCCATTTAATTTTTTCTAGGGTTTCGGCATATTCCTCAGCTAATTTTTCCAAAGCTTCCGGATTGCGTTTTTTGTACTCCTCGGGCCACTGAAACCAGGCGCCACCGTTGTGCTGCCCCTTTAACACCATGTACAAGGCAAAGTCATTCAGCCAGGCGCCCTCCGTCAGGCAAAAATCCACAAATTGCTGCTGCAGCGTTGGGAAGTCGCCCGCCTTAAAGTTTTGAAACGCTTTATCCAGGAGTTCGTCTTTTACCCGCCGTGCTTCTTCATAATTTACGGAGCCGGTTTGGGGCAGGTGGTAGGCGGTTAGTTCGTCTTCTTTTAGTAAACCTTCGCGGGCCAGCACAATTGGGCTAATCAACAACGGGTTGCCGGCCCGGCTGGAAATAGAACTATAAGGTGAATAACCCTGACCTTGCTCCACGGGATTTAGCGGCAGTAATTGCCAGTACTTCTGGTTAGTACGTTGCAGAAAATCCGCAAACTTTCTGGCTTCAGGACCCATATCGCCAATACCAAACACCGAAGGCAAAGAGGTAAGATGCAGCAGAATACCGGCACCCCGCTCATTTACCGTTTGTAGTTTCAGTAAGGCCAGCGGCACCGTACCAAATAAATCCTGGGCCGTTAGTTCGTGGGCGTACTGGCCGGTAGTGCGTAACAGCATATTTGTCCAGTCGGCGGGCGCTTCTTTGGGCAGCACAATCTTGGTATCTTTCCAATCAATCGCCAGTATATCCTCGATGCCTTGTTCCTGGCAAAGTTGGGCTACATGCAAAGGCACGGCCGTAATGTACCAGGTGCGCAGGTGCTTGCGGGCAAAAGCCAGAATATACTCGCTGTATTCGCCTTCTACCATCAGCGGAATATAATCGCCTTTGGCAAATAAATCGGCGTTGTTGCGGCGCTCAATGAGCAGGTTACGGGTGAGCCAAAGCTTAATCCGGGCATCGTAGCGGGTTTGCCAGAGTTCTTCCCACAGCCGGTCGTAGCGGTTCAGGTCGTATTCGTCGAGTTCTTCTAAATAACTTAGGCGTTTTTGGTAATCTATGGCGCGGCGGTTATCAGGATCTACCAGACTAAAATCCCATAGCTCGGTGCCCTGGTACGTATCCGGTACGCCCGGACAGGTAAACTTCAGGAGCACCTGGGCCAGCGAGTTCACAATACCAAAATCCGCTACTTTTTTATAAAATAATTCGAAACTTTGCCAAAAGGCTGAATTCTTATCCTGTAGTTTAGTAGCAAAATCTTTGGCAGCTTTTTCGTAAGCTTCGTTAGGGGTAGTCCAGTTAGAATTTATTTTGGCTTCCCGTAAGGCTTTCTGCAAATATTCTTCCATCCGTGGCCCGAAATTATCTTCGTCCTGGCCCGGCATGGGGTAAGCGCCAAGTAAGGTCTGATAAATAAAATATTCGTCGTTTACATCCGGTTTGTTGGCGGATTTCAGGTCGGCCGTTAGTTCTTGCCATTCCTGCACTTTTGCCAGCCATTCTTCGGGCAAATCGGTCAGCACATTCAGGCGGGTACGTACGTCTTCGCCGCGTTTGGTGTCGTGGGTAGACGTGGTGTTAATAGCCAAAGGCCAGTTTTTCTGCCTTTGCCGCATGGCATGGTGAAATTCCTCTAAGTTGTTAAAGCCAAAAGCTTCCGGCGAATCGCCCACTTCGTTGTGCCCCACAAACCGGTTGTAGGTATACATGAGCGTATCTTCCACGCCTTTGGCCATGAGCGGACCGCTAAACTGCATCCAGCGCTGGTAAAAACGGGTGGCGCGTTCATCATAATCTAAGTCGCCATTCTGGGTTTTGTCAATGAGGGTGCTTTGCAATAAATCGGCAGCAGCCGCGAGTTCGGGCTTGCCGTTCCGGATGCGCTCAAAAATTCTTTTTACCTCCGTGGTTTCGGTTTCATCGAGCGGCAATGCATCGCCGTAGTAGCGGTAAACCGGGCATTGCACTAAGAATTCCCCAATGGCTTGTTTTAATATATCCGGATCGATCGAATTAAGTTCAGTTTCATGGAGCAGGTTTAGTTCCAGGAAGAGCGAGTACAAATTGTTTAGCTCGCCGCCCATGTGTTTTTTTAAAATATAAGCTTTTTTCTCGTGAATCTGCTCCTGCACTTCGGCACCTTGGCCTACTAACTCGTGGTAGAATTGGGTAAAAGCTTCTTCGGCTTTTTTGTTGGTAAATACATTGTTTACCGTCGCCAGGAATTCGTAACCGGTAGCGCCCTGAATGGGCCAGCTATGCGGTATATCTTCGCCTGGTTCCAATATTTTTTCTACCACCACATAGGCCTCTTCTCCCACCAGGTGGCGCAAATCGTCCAGGTATTCGCTCGGGTTATAAAGGCCGTCGATGTGGTCGATGCGCAAACCCTGAAATACACCCTCTTCCTGTAAAGCTTTAATGTATTGGTGATAGGTTTTGAATACCTCGCGGTCCTGGATATTTAAACAAATAAGGCCATTTACTGTGAAAAAACGGCGGTAGTTAATCTGGTAATCGGTTTCCTGCCAGGAGCACAAACGATAATTCTGTTCGTCGGCAATCTGCTGCAAGCGTTCCGGATTATTATTTATCGCGTCTAAAGATTTCTCTACCGATGCTTTTACTGCCTCATTCTTCATGAGCCCCGCCAGCGATCTCAGAAAATCGTTAAAGCCGGTACTGTAAGCCGTAGCGCCTTCCACACTGTGCAGACTATCCAGGGTTTGTAAAGCCTGCTGAATGGCTTGGGAGGGTGAGCCCGCGCTTAATATGTTTTCGTAGGAGTGAAATCCCAAAGGATAAGCGCTATCGTAATATTGCAAAACCAAGCGCTGTTGTGTTTCGTCGTAAGCAACTTTTAGTTCACCATTTTTAATAACCTCTTCTAACGAAGTGCCTAAAAAAGGTACCATAATGCGGCCGTGCAGCAATTGGTTGTTCCAGGCAATATCAAAAAACTTGGCGTATTCCGATTGCGGACCTTTTTCGAGCACATCCATGAGCCAGGGATTGTTTGGGTGAAAGGCCATGTGGTTAGGTACAATATCCTGCAGCCAGCTAATGCCGCTTTCTTTCAGGAGCCGGGTATATTCCCGTAGCTGTTCTTCGGTACCTATTTCGGGGTTGATGCGGTGCGGGTTAACCCCGTCGTAACCGTGCGTGCTGCCGGGAGTCGCCTCGAAAATAGGAGAGGCGTACACCGTGCTGACGCCTAGTTTTTGCAAATAAGGAATTACCTGCTCGAAATCGGCAAAAGTAAATTCTTTATGAAATTGAAATCTATAAGTAGTAACGGGATTATTCATTTGTTTTGATTAGTGTAGCACTACTTCTTTTACGGTAAAAAGCCAGCAGGTTTTAAAAGGCTCTGATTTATTTTTAAGGGCTACGATGGCGCAATCAAATTACTACTATGAAGCCCTAAGTTATGAAGCTTTTTCAGCTGTTGTAAGTGTCTTAAAAGTTACAACCCTGGTATTTTTACTGGCGACAAGATGCTTGAAAACAGAAAAGTCCCGGGTATAAATAGCCGGGACTTTTCTGTTATATAAAGTATTAATTTCAGGTAAATCTGATTTACACACTGGTAAATAGCACCAAAGACTCCGGTTGTAAGGTAAGCTGTTCGTTGCCGGCTACATTTTCCGGGGCCGCCGCCGGACCGTGCCATTCCGGAGCCGCCGAATCCAGGATTTTTTGCCATTGGCCGGTATACGTTGGTAGGGTAATCTGCTGACTAGTGGCAGAAAAGTTCATCAGGCAGATCAGATGCTGGTCTTCGTGCCAACGGTGCAACAATAACGTTTTATCATTAGCGTTGGCGACTGCATTTACACGCTTACGGTCCAGGTGGCGCATAACCGGCTGTTCCCGGCGCAGTTGGAGTAAGGTTTTATACCACCGGAGCATCGTGCTGTGCGGCTCTTGTTGCGGTAAGTCCCATTGCAGTTTGGAGTTATTGAAGGTTTTTTCTGAACCCGGATTGGGCGCTTCTCCCTGGGCGTGGAAAGCGGCGAATTCGGCTTTACGACCTTTGCGCACCGTTTCGGCCAGTTCCGGATCGGTATGACTAACGAAATACTGGAAGGGGTGGAGCTCGCCGTATTCTTCGCCCATCCACAACATCGGCAAGTAAGGACTAACCATCACCGCCCCGGCCATGAGCTTTTGCATTTCGAAACTTACCAATTGGCTTGTGCGCTCGCCCAGCATGCGGTTACCTACCTGGTCGTGGTTTTGCGTAAAAATAATAAATTGCTCACCGGGATTATTTTCGGCTTTTACGCCAAAATGTTTGAACCGGTGCGGAGAATATTGCCCGTCGAATACATAAGCATCCTGGTACGCTTTGGCCAAATGTTCAATACCAGTAAAGTCGGAGTAATAACCGGTGTTTTCGCCGGTAGCCGTTACCCGCAAAGCATGGTGAAATTCATCTACCCATTGCGCATCCATGCCAAAACCACCGGCTTCCACAGGATTAATAAAGCGGGTATCGTTCAGATCCAGTTCCACAATCATATAATGAATACGGCCGGTTTCGTCCATGAGCTGGTTTACATACTGCTTCATTTCCTGCAGAATATGCACCGGACTAAAATCTTTGATGGCGTGCACCGCATCCATGCGCACCGCATCAATATGGAAATCGCGGAACCACATCAATAGGTTTTCAATAAAATAACGGCGTACCCCGTCGCACCAGGCATCATCAAAATTTAAGGCTGGTCCCCAGGGTGTGTTGTATTTATCGGTAAAGTAATGGCCGTAGGCGCCCAGGTAATTTCCTTCCGGACCCAGGTGGTTGTACACTACATCCAGCACCACGGCAATTTCTCTTTGGTGGCACAAGTTTACTAAATGCTTTAATCCTTCGGGGCCGCCGTAAGAGTCTTGCACCGCATAAGGGAATACTCCATCGTAACCCCAGTTGCGGCTACCGGGAAATTGCGCCACCGGCATTATTTCAATGGCATTAACTCCTAGTTCTTTTAAGTAATCCAGTTTGGTTTCTATGCCGGCAAAGGTGCCTTGGGGGGTAAACGTACCGGTGTGCAACTCATATAATACATAATCCGGCAAGGAAATGTTTTTCCAGTTACCATCCGTCCAGTTAAAGTCTTTTAGATTTAAGGCCTGCGAAAAACCATGTACGCCTTGTGGCTGCGATACCGACGCCGGGTCAGGCAATGGTTGGTTATCGTCCAGCACAAATTTATACAATTCACCGGGTTGCAGCTTATAGGTTTGAGTAGTCCAATAACCAAATTCTTCTTTCTGCAGGGGCACAGTTGTGTTGTCGGATAAGGCCATCGCTACCTTTTCGGCTTTAGGTGCCCATACGCTTATGCTAGCTTGCTCGCCAGTATTAAAGTTAACGCCTAACGACCGGTTTTGTATTTCAATCTGATTCATGTGCCTGTTTTTAATGAAGGGAATTTTTTAACAATACTACCGCCCGGGATTCTACCGTGATATTATCACCGGCTTTATAATATTCACCGGGTTCATCGGCGCGGTCCTCACTCGTATCTAATATTTTAATCCATTCGGCACCGTATTTTTCCGATGGCAGGTGGTATTCCATCGGGTGATGCGCAGCATTGAATATAACATAAAAAGAATCGTCGATTACAATTTCTCCTTTAGGCCCACGGGCACGAATTCCCCGTCCATTCAGGTAAACCGCTAAGCATTTCGCATGATCTTCGTCCCAGTGTTCACCACCCATTTGGGTACCGTCCGGTAAAAACCAGGCGATATCCTCCAAGTCTATACCTTTGATAGGTTGCCCCTGAAACCATCGCCGCCGCCGGAAAACCGGGTGATTTTTACGTAAATGGATTAAGCGCCGGGTAAAGGCCAGTAATTTGGTATCGACATTATCCCAGTTGAGCCAGGAAATTTCATTGTCCTGGCAGTAAGCATTGTTATTCCCGCCCTGCGTACGGCTTATTTCATCGCCGGCCACCAGCATAGGTACACCCTGCGATAAAAATAAAGTAGTTAAAAAATTGCGTTTCTGCCGGTCGCGGAGCTGGTTAATGCCTTCATCTTCCGTGGAGCCTTCAGTCCCGCAGTTCCAGGAGCGGTTGTGGTCTTCGCCGTCCTGGTTGTTCTCGCCGTTAGCTTCGTTGTGCTTTTCGTTATAAGAAACCAGATCGTGCAGGGTAAATCCATCGTGGGCCGTAATAAAGTTAATACTCGCGGTAGGGCGGCGGTAATCGTCGTAATATAAATCGGAAGAACCGGTAAAACGTTGAGCAAATTCGGCCAGCATGCTTTCTTCTCCGCGCCAGTAATCCCGCATACTGTCCCGGTATTTGCCGTTCCATTCGGTCCAGCCCGGCGGAAAGTTACCCACCTGGTAACCACCTTCACCAATATCCCAGGGTTCGGCAATTAATTTTACCTGCGAAATAACAGGATCCTGGTGAATAATATCGAAGAAGGAACTTAACCGGTCTACCTCATGCAGTTCCCGGGCCAGGGTAGAAGCCAGGTCGAAACGGAAACCATCTACGTGCATTTCCAATATCCAGTAACGCAGGCTGTCCATGATAAGCCGGAGCACGCTGGGCAGGTTCGCATTTAAGGTGTTGCCGGTGCCGGTATAATCAAAATAAAAGCGTTTGTCGTCTTCTACCAGCCGGTAATAAGCAACATTGTCAATACCTTTAAAAGAGAGCGTCGGGCCCATTTGGTTACCTTCGCCGGTATGATTATACACCACATCTAATATTACTTCAATGTTGGCTTTGTGTAAGGCTTTCACCATTCTTTTAAACTCATCTACCTGCCCGCCGAGTACACCGCTGCTGGAATAGCGCACATCGGGGGCAAAAAAGCCAATGGTATTGTACCCCCAATAATTGGTTAAGCCTTTATCTTGTAAGATGCTATCGTTTACAAAATGATGAACCGGCATTAGTTCGATAGCGGTAATGCCGAGTTCTTTTAAATAGTTGATGGTTGCCGGATGGGCAATGCCGGAATACGTTCCCCGGATTTCGGCGGGTATTTCGGGGTGCAATTGCGTAAAGCCTTTTACATGCGTTTCGTAAATAATGGATTTGTAATAAGGATAACCGGGCGATTTATCTCCTTCCCAATCAAAGGAGGGGTCGATAACTACGGATTTGGGAATGTAGGGCGCACTGTCTTCGGGGCTATAACTTGCATCCAGATCGGGATGCCCCATTTCGTAGCCGAATAAAGAATTGTGCCATTTTATAGTGCCGGCAATGGCTTTGGCGTAAGGATCGATGAGTACTTTGTTTACGTTAAACCGATGCCCCTGCTCCGGATCAAACGGTCCATCTACCCGGTAACCGTACAACTGCCCGGGTAAAATATCAGGTACATACACGTGCCAGACATGGTGCGAGCGTTCTTTTACGGTTATTCTAACTGTTTCAATCGTATCTTCGGTTGAATCAAATAAGCATAAATCCACTGCGGTGGCATTTTCGGCAAATAAGGCAAAGTTTATACCTTCGCCATCCCAAGTGGCTCCCAGCGGAAAAGGCTTGCCAGGGTGTACAATGTAATTTGTAATCATATTATGGCGTATAACTTTATTAAGAAGTTATGGAGTAATTTATAAATTGGTTTAAATTTCCGGGTGTACGGATATACCAGCAAATGGGTATAGGCTGATGAAAGGAACAAGGAACAAAATTTAACTTTGTTTTTAATTGTAGCAATGAGAAGCTTTAACCTAAAGGTGTTTAAGTATAAATACCGGTAAAAAGTAAGTGCATGCGGTTATTATAGTAAGTAGATAAAATTAGATATGCGTATTAATCAGTTAGCTGTTTTTGATAATTTATAGTAAACCAAAAAATTAATGGCGGTTTGGTCTTGATGCTTATCTCTTAATATTTGTGTTTGTTTACACTGTATTCTTTTACTTACGATTTTTTATAGGATTGCAAATAAGCTTCTTTCCCGGTACGTTGCCCGATTAACCGGAAGAAGGATATAATCTGATTTTCATCTTTCTCTAAGGCCTTGGCAAAAGGGTCTTTAAACTTACGGCTCTGGTAATCCTGGATGTATTGGTCCCGGATCAGGTCGGCGGAGGGTAATACTTCGGCGGCCGTAATTTGCACCAGTCCGGTCTTTTCCCACAGCTTTTGCCACCAGGCCACCGAATGAATGAAATACCAGAAATCCTGATAGTCTTCCTGTAAAAATTCGGGTACTTGCGCCAGGCTTTCTATTTCGTTTACAAAACAAACATCGGCTATAGCCAGATAACCGCCCGGTTTTATAAACTGACAAATATAAGGCAGGTATTTTTCATCGGTACCAAAATAAGTATAAGAATCTACTACTATAACCACATCGAAGAACTCTTCCGGAAAAGGTAAATTGCGGGCATCCAGTTGTAAAGGAAAAACCTGATTTTCGCAATTAGCTTCGGTTAGCCGTTGATAATTATCGGTGGCCGATACCGCTTCGTCTACGGCCCACACCTGAACTTCGTATTCCCGGGCTAAAAAAACAGAGCTAATGGCTTTGCCACAACCTAAATCCAGGATGCGCATGCCCGGTTGTAAAGGTAAAACAGAAGTAAGGCTTTCCAGATTATACAAAACGTTCTCGCCCATAGAATGCTGACGTACCCACTTCTGATCGTATTGAGTAGCTTTCGGAAAGGCAGATTTTAACTTAACGGGTGTATAACCAGACATAGCATTTATTTTTAAACTTGCTTCGCTTACGCAGGTAACCTAAACGGAGTTGATCTAATTTTAATCGTATGAAGACTGCAAACAGGCACTAAATAGAAAGAAAAATAACAAACAATTTAGATTTCTTGTAATATTTTATCGGAAGGATGATAATAGTGGCCGGTAGCATCTTGTTGGGCTGCCTGCACCATTGCTTTGGCCACTGTTTGGGCCGGCACCGGACGATATTTGCGCAGTCCGCCGATTAACAAAAACTGTAATTTAGGCATTACCATTTGGGCAATGCTTTCACCCGTTCTTTTATCGGAGCGGTTACCTAATAATAAAGAAGGCTGAAAAATATGAATGGCCCGAAAAGAAAGCATTTTCACGGCATTTTCAATTTGACCTTTTACTTTACTATAAAAAATAACTGAGTTTGCATCTGCGCCTAAAGCAGTAACCAATAAGAATTGGGTTGCCGCATTAGCCGACGTAATGGTGGCTAATTTGTAAACATAGGTATAATCAACCTTGAAAAAGTTTTCGTTAGAGCCAGCTTGTTTTATGGTAGTGCCGAGGCAACAGTAAACATCATCGGCAATCAATTGCGCTTGGTATTGCTCCAGGTTATTAAAATTAACCACCAGTTGTTCTAACTTGGGGTGCTGCAGCGGCAAAGCTGTCCGGACTACCGCAATTACTTTGCTGTACCGATTGCTTTGCATTAAGAGCTGCAAACAATCGCTTCCTACCATTCCGCTGGCACCCGCAATTAAGGCAACTTTTGATGTTTCAGGCATATTACATGTATTTATTTGGTGGAAGAATTTAGTTGATAAGGTGATCGTACTTACTAATTTGAAGAAAATATATATTGTTAATTCTTCTCTTTCAAGATAATGTGGTCTCTGTTTAAAACTAATTTTTCGGCCCGATATAAGGTGCCAATGGCTTTTTTGAAAGTTTTCTTACTCATTTCCAAAGCAGCATAAATTTCATCTGGCGTGCTGTTATCCGATAAATTAAGGCGGCCGCTGCTGGTTCGGAGTTTTTGTAAGATTATTTCGGAAGCATCGGTTACTTCGGCAAAGCCGCTTTTTTGCAAGCTAACGTCTATTTTCTGGTCTTCCCGAATTTTCTTGATGTAGCCCCGGGTTTTTTCACCTATTTCTAAAGGCCGGAAAACTTCGTTCTTATACAGAATACCCAGGTATTGGTTGTTGATGATTACTTTAGTACCTAAATCGGTGAAACCGGCCACCAGTAAATCAACTTCTTCGTTTTCGGTCAGGTTATCAACTTCCTTCTTTAAATATTTTTCGTATTTAGCGGTTCCTACCAAGCGGTCCGAATTCTCGTCGAGGTAAATATAAACCACGTATTTCCGGCCGGGCTGCATGGCTTCGCGTTGGTTGTTAAAAGGTACAAACAAATCTTTCTCTAGTCCCCAATCTAAAAAAGCCCCGTAATTATTGGTTTGCTTAACTTCTAAAGCGGCGAAATCGCCTATTTTGGCTTTTGGTTGCAGCGTGGTAGCAATAATCCGGTCTTCCGAATCGCGGTAGATAAAAACATTTAGCAAATCACCTACGCGGTAATCAGCCGGCAAGTATTTGGTCGGTAGTAATATTTCGCCATCATCCGAATCGAGGTAAACCCCAAAATCTACCTGTTTTATTATTTCCAGTTCGTTGTAATCGCCGATTGCTACCATGTATAGTTTAAATTATAGTACAAACCTACGAAAAAGTTGGCGCAACAGTTAGTTGTTGGTCTAAGTCGATAGATCACAGTCCATAGTCCACAGATTACAGACCACAGACCCAAATTAATTTTTAGTTAAGACAAATAACTTAATATAGGTAGAGAAGTTCTCCTTAACAACGAACAACTACCGGAAATCAGAAGTTATAGGTTGGGAAAATTTAAGATCGTTAAAATCGTAGTAAGGACGGGTGCTGTTGTACGTTTTGAGGGGAGAAGAACCCTGGGGGTAATAACCTAGTAAAACCTGAATGGTACTAAAAGCCATGTATTCGTTCCGGAACCGGAAGCCTATTCCGTAACCCTGGTAAGGTTTGGTATGAAACGGATTGCTCTTATTACCATCGGAAAGCCAGGCAATATCAGCAAAGTTTACGAGTGCTAACCGGAAACCCAGGAAAGTAAAGGGGGTGAATAAGCTGCTCTCATAATTAAGCACAAACTTACGCGTGCCCCGTTCCGGTCCGCTAAAGCCCCGGACACCTTCTTGCCGATTAATGTTTAAAAGGTTTTCTCCGTATTTGCGGTTAATACCCCACGAAGTCCGGTTCCAGATAAAATGACGCCATTGCCAGGTGCCTACCGAGAGTAGTTTGGTAAAATAAAGAATCTCGTTCGATAATTCGGCTTGTTCCCACCGTTGTTTCCGGATGTAGCCATCGTATTGCGTATCAAAATACAAATAGCCAAAGTTGGTGCTGTATTTACCAAAAGACAATTTGCCGCCTGCATAATGCCGGTTGTATAAAGCGCCTTTTTCGTAACCGGCCGTAATAGAAATTAAACTTCCGGCCGGAATATCTTCGGTGCGGCCAAAGCCAAATAAATACTGATCGCGATAATATTTCCGGAAGCTGTAACCAAAACTGCCCACGTACAGAATATTATTCTGGTAATCGGCATTGGGCGAGTTGAAGTAATTGGTAGCTGTTATACGGCCGGCGGTAATGAGGCGGGCCCGGCTGTCGTAACCCAGATCGTACGATTTTAACTTGAAAGCTTTACCCAGCCAGATATCCTGCCGCGAATAATCAAGATTCAGGCGTTGGCTGTTCCCTTCGGCGTTGCGGTACAAAATAGGCAGCATGAACCAGTTAATACCCAGGGCACCGGCATATTTAGTGTTAATAGTGTAAAAATCGCGGTACAAATTAATGCCTTTCTGGGCAGAATGAATTTCATCACGATAAATAAGCTGGGCCGAGACATACGTGTTGGATATGTTCTCCATGGTATAGCTGCCCGAATAATTCCAGGTCCTATTCACCGAGTCGATGCCAAACTCGTACCGGTTTCGAAACTGGTGGCCCAAGCCCAGAAAGTTAATATCGCTTAGCCCTAATCGGCCAAAACCTTTGGTATTAAAAGCTGCCGAACCACTCAGGCTGAATACATCTTTCGTGATCACAATTATATCTACACTATCTTCGGTAGAAGTTCTTTCGTTTACCAGTACCCGGGCATCCAGGATATATTCGGTCTGGCGCAACAAACGTTCCGATTCTGATAAATCTAATGGTTCCAGCGGTTCATTTCTTCTAAAAAGCACATTATTCCGGATTCGGGCCCGTTGGGTGCGGGCGTGCACGTAATTACCCGCTTTCTCCACAAAATTGCGGGGCACCCGGGTGGTATCGTTGATGGAATAGCCAAAACTATTGAGGCGCTTAAAGGTAATTTTCCGGACTACTTTGTAATTGTGTTTTTCATAGGCGTTGCTAATCAGCTCCGGATTGAGGGCACCCGCTTCGTGTTTTTCATCAAAATTAAAGAGCGCGTCTAAACCCCGCCCCACTATGGTTTTTCGCTTGGATAACCGCTTTAGGTTTTCCAGAATGTGCTCGGATGAAAAAGCTCTTTTTTTAGGTTCAGTTAGTAATGCTTTACCAGTATCGGAAGGGGTAGAGGTAGTTTGACTTTTCGCTTTATAAGGAAAGTATCCGGATAAAATCAGGAAAAATAAGAAAAAAGCTAACCTTAGGTGAAAATTCATATATACTTTAAAACCCACGCTGCTGCTGAGAAATTGTGGCTTTTAACATTAGGGGAACTTTACAAATATCGTAATTCCCGGATTATTAACCTAATGTTCCACTTAGCTATACGTTTGCTTTGTATTAAACGAATATTCATTGAAAATCTTTTATCCTTTCGGAAGCACCTGCTACAAATAACAAGAATATTATTTTTTTATTTACTAAAATATTTAGTTAAATAATTTGGTATTTAATACTAATGTTTAGTAATATTGATGCTATGAACGATAAAATTCAGGAAAAGCTAAAAATATTAGCTGATGCAGCTAAATATGATGTGTCTTGTTCATCGAGTGGCGGCAAACGCAAGAATGAAAACAAAGGCATTGGTAACGCCGAAGGCATGGGAATTTGCCATAGCTATACTGAAGACGGCCGTTGCGTGTCGCTTTTGAAAATTTTACTAACTAACTTCTGTATTTTTGATTGTGCTTATTGCGTGACCCGCCGCAGCAACGATATAAAAAGAACGGCCTTTACCGTAGATGAGGTAGTAAGCTTAACTTTAAATTTCTACCGCCGCAACTACATCGAGGGTTTATTTCTAAGTTCCGGCATTTTTAAAAATGCCGATTATACCATGGAGCGACTAGTGCGCATAGCCAAGAAGTTGCGCCAAGAGCACCAATTTAACGGGTATATCCACCTGAAAACCATACCGGGCGCCAGTGAGGAACTTATAAAAGAAGCCGGTTTATACGCCGACCGCTTAAGTGTAAACATTGAATTGCCTTCGGAACAAAGTTTGAAAAGCCTGGCGCCGGAGAAAAATTATAGCCAGGTGCTGGTGCCCATGCAGGCGATTACCACGGAGCTGATTCTGAATAAAGAAGAAAAAAAGCTATTCAAATCTACCCCCGGTTTTGCCCCGGCCGGGCAAAGTACGCAACTGATAGTGGGCGCTTCGGCCGAAACTGATCACCAGATTCTACAACTCTCCAGTGGCCTGTACCAGGATTATAAGTTGAAGCGGGTATATTATTCGGGTTATGTGCCGGTGTCTCAGGATAATCGTTTGCCTGCTTTGGTTTCGCCGCCGGTTATCCGGGAAAACCGCATTTACCAGGCCGATTGGCTCATGCGCTTCTATGGGTTTCGGGCCAACGAAATTGCTAATGATTTTTACCCGCACCTCGACTTGGAAATAGACCCCAAGCTGGCCTGGGCCCTACGCAACCGGGCATGGTTCCCCATCGAGATAAATACAGCCGATTACGAGCTCATTTTACGGGTGCCTGGTATTGGGGTAAAGTCGGCTAAAAAGATTGTTTCGGCCCGGCGATTTACGCCCTTGCATTTCGATCATTTACAAAAAATAGGCGTGGTGCTCAAAAGGGCCAAGTATTTTATTACCTGCCAGGGCCGCAGCCTGGAAGCAAAAGATTATACCGAGCAACTTATCCGGCGCAAAATATTATTTGGCGAAGGCTCGTACCGCAGTGTCCTGGTAAAACAACAACTCGATTTGTTCCAGGTGGCGGGTTAAATCCTGCTTTCTGTTTTAAATATACCTTATCTTATTATATAACCTGTTTCATCTTATTAAAACTATGGATACCAATTTTAAACTCGCTCCTTTATCGTGCCATTGCAAGTTAAACGTGCTGGTGCATCATCTAAAGAAAATATCCGCCCAAAAACCGGTAGCAAAAGGGAAAGAAATACCAGTGGGGATTATTGCGCAAAACGATGTTTTGTTTCGACGCTACATCTAATAAAAAATGTTTAGTTATACCTACGATGGTACGTTTGCCGGACTGCTTACCACGGTATTTGACATTTACGAAAGGCGCGCGTGGCCTCAACAAATAAGCAAATCGGGATTATCGCAAGGTAGCCTTTTTGCAAAAACCATAACTATTATTACCGATGAAGAAAAGGCCGACCGGGTGTGGTTGGGCTTATTAAAGCATATTACCGCAACTGCCCGTGCTAAGTTGTATAAGGTGTTTTTATCGGAGTTGCCCGACTGCGAAATGCTGCTTTTCCGCTATATGCAATTAGCTTTTGCAAGTACTGCCAGCATAGAAGAAAACTTTGCCGAAGGATGCGTGCGGCGCGTAGCCGAAATAGATAAACAAATCTTCCGGGAAAAGCACCGCATGGAAGCATTTGTCCGGTTTCAGAAAACCGCCGATGAATTATATTATGCTACCATTGAGCCCGATTTTAATGTGCTGCCCTTGTTGCAAAATCATTTCGAAAAGCGTTACGCCGACCAGCGCTGGCTGATATACGATATACGCCGGCATTATGGCTTGTATTACGACTTGCAGGCAGTAAATTGTATAGCTTTACAAAGTGAAGTTGCGGATAAATCCGGTAGCCTACCCCCGGATATTCTGGACCAGCACGAAACTTTATACCAGCAGCTCTGGCAAACTTATTTTCACCACGTAAACATTCCGGAACGTAAAAACCCTAAATTGCATTTGCGCCACATGCCGCAACGTTACTGGAAATACCTTATCGAAAAAAGACCTAACCCTGGTTCTAATCTTTAAGCCTAGGGGAAAGGAAAGTTACAAAATTGAATTGCTTTGGATTACTTCAATCCTATAGATCACAGGTTTGCCAAGAAACTAATCTGGTACTTTATCGTTGAGAAAATACATAAAGTTTCTTAAATATTAATTTGCTCCTAAGCTGTTTTTTATAGCTATATAACCTGATCTATTATGAAAAAAATAATCTATGCTTGTATTAGCACGTTTTCGTTGCTATTTTTTAATTCCTGCGCTACCAACCCGGTTAGCGGTAAAAGAGAAGTAAGCCTGGTTTCTACCGAGCAGGAAATTGCCATGGGTAAGCAATCTGATCCCGAAATAATTAACTTTATGGGTTTGTACAAAGATGCGAAACTACAAAGTTTTATTAACGAAAAGGGCAAGGCCATGGCGGCCGTATCGCACCGGCCCAATCTGGCTTATGAGTTTAAAATTGTGGATTCGCCGGTGGTAAATGCTTTTGCCGTACCGGGCGGGTACGTGTATTTTACCCGCGGTATTATGGCTCATTTTAATAACGAAGCCGAATTTGCCGGCGTTCTGGGGCACGAGATCGGGCATGTAACGGCCCGCCATTCGGCGCAGCAACAAAGCAAATCTATGCTCGCGCAAATAGGTTTAATTGGGGGCATGATTGCTTTCCCGGAGTTAGGCCAGTTGGCCGATGCTGCCTCCCAAGGAGTAGGCTTGTTGTTTCTGAAATTTGGCCGCGACGATGAACGGGAATCAGATCGGTTAGGCGTTGAGTATTCAACTAAAATTGGCTACGATGCCCAACAAATGGCCGGCTTTTTTAATACCTTAGCCCGGCAAGGCCAAGCCCAGGGCGGAGAAGAAGTGCCTAATTTTATGTCTACTCACCCGCAGCCCGAAGAACGTTACGAAACCGTAAATGCTTTAGCAACCGAGTGGAAACAAAAAGCCGGTACTACAAACTTAAAAGTAAACCGCGATTCTTATTTGCGCATGATTGACGGATTAATGTACGGCGAAGATCCCCGCCAGGGCTTTACCGAAAACAACGTGTTTTATCACCCAGATTTAAAATTCCAGTTTCCGGTACCGGCCGGCTGGGCAGTACAAAATACCCCGCAACAAGTACAAATGGGGCCGCAGGACGGTGGCGCTATGATGATGATGACTTTGGGGCAGGGCGCTTCGTTGCAGGCGGTAGCCCAAACGCTGGTTCAGAATTATAAGTTATCGGTAGTGGAAGCCAAAAACGTAACGGTAAATGGTTTGCCGGCCTACGCCATGGTTGCCGACCAAGTGCCGGATGCCCAGCAACAGCAGCAGCAACAATCGCCTCCGATCCGGGCCATGATTTATTTAATTCAGTACGGCGGCAATATTTATAATTTAATGGGTATCACCACCACGGCTAATTTCAATAACTATGCGCCCACTTTTAGTGCTTCCATGCAAAATTTCCGGCAGCTAACCGATACCGAAAAATTAAACCGCCAAGCCGATCATATCCGGATAAAAACAGTACAAAATACCGGCACTTTGGCGCAGGTATTACGCAGCTATAAAATGCCGGATAAGCGCTTAGAAGAGATTTCTATTTTGAACGGCATGGCTTTAACCGATCAGGTTACTAAAGGTACTTTAATTAAAGTGGTGCAAAAATAAATGTTTTATAAGTTTGCAGCTAAAGGCTGTTTTGTCATTCAAAGATTTTAAACAGAAAAGAGGTCAGCTATATATTTTCTAGCTGACCTCTTTTTATTTAAAGTAACAAGAAATTATGTTGTCTAATTACTTATACCAAATAGTAAAAAGAACTTTCCATAGTTGCAGCATGTTGAGGATAAATGGGCAGAGTAAAGAAAATAGAGATAAAGGAGGACACGTCCGAGCTGTTAAAGCTGATAAGAGGAGAAAAAAGGCC
>Ga0210040_10002107_pt1 | contig 28653 bp, 31 predicted proteins | sample CryGeyCG12114_NA_FD_185462 | JGI IMG/M metagenome (GOLD analysis project Ga0210040, IMG submission 185462) | Groundwater microbial communities from aquifer - Crystal Geyser CG19_WC_8/21/14_NA (SPAdes) (version 2) | ecosystem: Environmental > Aquatic > Deep subsurface > Groundwater | place: USA... | reverse complement strand
GCAGCGCATCGAGCAGCGCCTGCTCGGTGCCGGTGAGCGGTCGGGGGCTGCGCCGGTCCGGGGCGCCGGCGTTCGTGGCGGTCACCCGCCCAGTGTCGTCCACGGCGGGGCCCGGCCCGGGAGTGCACCTAAGAGAATTTCTTTCCAGCGCGTTGCCCCTGCTCAGAGAGTTGCTGGCAGCCCGAGCGAAGTTGGAAGGAGATCGTCGGGGCCGTGAAGGGTCGGCCAACGCTCAGATCAGCCAGCCCAACCACAAGCTCACACCGATCGAGATCCAGAACCTGGTGGTGGCCTACCAAGCCGGCACCGACCTCAGCGCACTGAGTGAGCAGTTCGCCCTGCATCGGCAGACCGTGCGGGCGCATCTGAAGCGCCAGGGCATCGAGCTACGCAGCGACTCACCTGCCATGTCCGAGCAACAGATCAACTACGCCGTGCGGCTCTACGACAGTGGGCAGCCCATCGCCAAGGTCGCGCAGCAGCTCAGCAAGCCGGAAAGTACAGTGCGCCGAGCACTGCACCAGCGAGGTGTCAAGATGCGACCACGCTATGGCGGCTGACGCCGCCTGCTCCCAGAGTGCCCCAGCTCGTCCACTGCCTACGGGCAGGAGTTCCATGCCTGACGAGAAGCCGCGCCTCGGGCTCCGGTCCCCAGCTTCATAGAGTGACGCCATGGCTGGCGATGCGAACCCATACACCGTGACGCTCAACGAGATTAAGACGAGGATCACGAGTCTGGAAGTCGGGGCTCCGGCGTCGTCCAGTGAAGGATCTTGGTCCGCCCAGGAGGTCGACGCCACGCTGGCATCCCTTCGAACAGATGCGGCGACCCTGTCAGATCACGCAGGCCGAGCGGTCCAGACGGTGGCTCACGACGCGCCCGAGGCATGCGCTGCGTGCGGCCAGCCACGACCCTGTCGCACAGCTCGAGACCTGTTCACGAAGTACGCCGACTGACGGCGGACCCTCCAGCAGAAGCGGTCGACCCGAACCCCAAGCTCGTAGACCCCGCCAGCCGCAACAGAGCCGGACGGGCCGGCTCTGATTCGTCGTCGCTAGCCGGGCCGTATGGCGTGGATCACAGGTGCGTCGCACGACGCGCCGCCGCGGTCCTCTACGAGCGTTGTTCTTGTCGATATACATGGTTCAACAAGCCGCTGACCTGCACAAACTCGGTTCAGTCGGCACCGACCACTAGCGTCGAGTCCTGGTAACATCGATGACGCGCAACGAAGGAATTTCCCCCTATGAGCAGCCCCGCAGATGCCCAGCCCGCAGACTCGGAGCCTGTCGCAGGTCGAGCAACTCTCGGCACCGCCTCGATCAGCCAACTCGCCGACTGGGAGCAAGATCTCCTAGTGCCGAGCCTGACGTTCACGCCCGGCGACGCTCGCAAGACTGGCCTGCCCGACCACTCCGTCGACCTCATCGTCACGTCACCCCCCTACTGGAACAAGCGGGACTACGGCCACACAGACCAGATCGGCCTGGAACCGACCGCCGACGCCTACGTCACCTCGATCATGGAGTGCCTGACGGAGTGGAAGCGGGTTCTGCGTCCGCACGGCTCTATCTTCCTCAACGTTGGCGACACCTACTTCAATAAGTCCCTGCTCGGCATTCCCGGCCAGATCGAATGGCAAGCCGCTAAGGGCGACTGGCTCGTCCGTAACCGCATCATCTGGGCCAAGGAGTCGGGCATGCCCGACCCAGTCAAGAATCGCCTCGCTAACCGCCACGAGTACGTCATCCACCTGACCTACAAGCCGACCTATTACTACGACCTCGCGGGCTACTCCGAGGAGTTCGGTAACGGCGCCAACCCGGGCGACGTCTGGACAATCAACCCGGAGCGCAACATGGGCGCCCACCTGGCTCCCTTCCCCCGAGAGCTCGTTCGGCGCGCTATCACCCTTGCCGCACCGCAGCAGGTATGCACCGATTGCGGCGTTCCTCGCAAGCGCATCATCGAGCGCACCGCCGAGCTCGACCCCAGTCGCCCCCAGGCGAAGCGGGCGATGGAGCTTGCGAAGGAGAATGGCCTGACGCCCGAACACATCCGCGCGGTCCAGGCTTTCGGAGTGTCCGATGTCGGCAAGGCTACCAAGTTTCAGAACGGGACTGGTCGTAACAGCATTGAGGTGCAGCGCCTCGCCGCCGAGGCGAAGCTTGCGCTCGGCGGCTACTTCCGCGAGTTTACGTTCGCCAAGAAACGGACCGTGGGCTGGACCGACTGCGGCCACAAAGCACCCGCTCGCGGGGTCGTGCTAGACCCGTTCGCCGGCACTGGCACCACGCTCAAGACCGCCATCGAAGCTGGCCGCGATGCGATCGGCGTGGACCTCGTGAACTGGATGAATCAGCGGGTCGGGGACTGAGTCGGACCAATCCCCGCGAGGCCGGCTACCTTCGCGGCTAGATCCGCCAGAGCCGCATCGACGCCGTCCTCAGAGGACAAGTCGAGCCGATAGTCGTAGACGTCGATCGACCGAACACGGCCGACGTAGACGAGCCCCCTGGTGCCCTTGCTCCAAGGGTGGATCAGGAGGGTGAAGTTGAGCCCGTAGCGCAGCGCGTAGGTCACGGCCTGTTCAACGTGGCCACGATCTGGCAAGGCGTCGTCGGAGGTGATCGTGTTCTTCACTTCGGCGATCAACGGCACACCGCCATCGGCTGTCCGCAGCACCACGTCGGGCTGGGCCCTGCCACCGTCGCGGCTCGCCATCGCCGGAAGCGGTGTTCCAAGGGGTGCCGGCAGTTCGCCCGGCACGTCGTAAAGGCGGACACTACCTTCGGTATTGCCGTCGAGAACGTCTACCGCCCAGCGGTTAGCCCGACCCTGTTTGGCAAGACTGACCCGCACGAACTTCTCAAACAAGTCGTTCGTGTTAATGAGTAGCGAGCCCATTCGCACGTCGTCGCCGCCAAGGTCTAATGCAATCCCGACACCGCGTACGATCAGTGCCGACAGATCGAGGACTGGCCGGTAGTAGGCGCGCGGGTCAGGGAGCGGCGTCAGACCGAAGACCTCGGGGTCATCGAGGAAGAGGAAGTCCGGATCGTCGCCAACTTCCTCGAAGGCGACGAATTGACCAGCCAACCGACGCAGTCGCCCCTGGTCGCCCTTACGCGGCTTCTTCGTGGACTTCAGCAGGTGGTCGTGGACCACGTTCATCGCGGCCTTGATGCAACGGTTGGCTGGCGTATCCACAGTGCGCTCGGCCCACGAGTACGCCGCCTTGTTGGAGATGCCACGCGCTGCGAATCGCTGGATCGTCGGGGTGAAGTCGATGCGGCCGTGTGGGAAGTGCCCCTCTCCTTCCCGCCTTTCGTAGACGCGAAGCATGCCCGCATCCAATACCCCGTCGATGTAGTCGAGCAGGGCGTCCGCATAGCGGTCCATCGCCCAGTCGTCTGCCGCCCCACGGCCTGCGTAGTCACGGAACGCCGACAGTGCCAGAACGCTATGGCCGGTTTCGATCACCATGCGCGTGAGGTTGCTTAGTGGAACACGCGGCTTGACGCGAAGGATCACGCGGTCGTTGATCGGGATGACGCCCACGAAGGACGTGGCCTGCAAGCGCAGAACCCCACCGGAGAAGTTGACCCGAAGGACGTCTTTGCCGTCAATCTCAGAGTTGAAAATCGCGCGGTGCCCGTCGCCGAACCAGAGCGACGGGTCGATGTCGACGTGTTGGTACTCCGTGCACTCCACGACCCGCACACCGCTCGTCAGCTCGGTCAAGAATCAGACTCCGGGCTCGGTCGTCGGCTCTTCTGACGCTGCCTCCTGGGCCGGTTCTGGACGCACGAAGATGTGGCTCCAGCCCGTTTCAAGCGCGACCCGAGTGTTTTGGTCACGCCGGAACGCCCGCTGCACCAGGTACTTGAGCTGATACTGCCAAATGTCGGCCAGCGTGTTCTCATCGCTGGCATCCCAGAAATAGGCATGCCCGACCGCCGCTGCCGGATTGCTCTGGGCGTGGCCGTTTATCCGGTCGAACCAGACCATGACGCGCCGCTTGAGGTCCTCGTCCATGCCGTTATTTGTGAGGATTTCATCCAACACGGCTCGGTCCGGGTCCATCGAGATCTTGGCGAATCGCCGCTCGAAGGCCGCGTCAACCTCGTCAACGCCGCGGTCGAAGGGATTCATCGTCGCCAGAACGATGAAGTTGGACGGAACCTTGATTTCCTCGCCATTGGCGATGGTGAACGGAAGCTCGCGCTTGCTACGCTCGATATAGGTCAGCGCTTCGCCGAAAACCCTCCCGACGTCTGCACGCGACAGTTCGTCGATCACCAAGACGTAGGTGTTCTCTCGATCGGCGGCCGCGTCCTTCACGAGCTTGAGGAAGGGACCTTCCTTTGGCTTGAAGCTGCTCTCCGTTGGCGCGAACCCCAGCATGAAGTCCTCGTACTGGTAGCTCGCGTGGAACTGGACAAACCGATAGCGCCGCTTGTCGCCCCCCGCCATGAGCTGGCCGGCCGCCGCAGCGAAGAAGGACTTGGACGTGCCAGGAGGGCCAGACAAGATGACGCCGCCGTAAATCGGCGCCAGCCGCATGATCTCCTGCACCTGCGGGTTGTCCATCGTGATGTCGGGCGCATCCGGCGCCGACGAGGCGCGCCCTGTCGCCGCCCTGGCCTGCGCACCGATGTCGAGATCGTCAGCGACCAGCCTTCTGACGTCAGGCACTAGTCCCTCAAACATCCGTCGGCTCCTCGCTCACCAATGGCTCGTCCGCCGTGAAGGGTTCGAACCAGGAGAACCGAGTAGTGCCCGCCCCACCGGTCGTGAACAGCCGTGCGAACTCGTCGTCGGCATCTCCAGGGGGATAGTCGAACTTAGTGCGGAAGCCCGCAACGACATCCTGCGCGGACGGCTCGTCCGAGAGCACGAAGCCGTCGTTGCGCAGGAAATAGGCGCCCAGGGCAAGTACCGAAACAGGCGTCTCGTACAAGAGATCCTTGAAGGCGCGCTCGACGTGATCGCCAGGCAACGCGTACCCACCCCCGGCCAGCCCCATCCAGCCGCCGCCCTTGAGGCGAAAGATCGAGCCTGGAGACCAGCTGCCAGAGATGTTCCGCGCGCGCCAGAAGCTCGGCAGCGGGCTACCCGAGCGGACGCCTCGGTCGATGAGTGGGAAGTAGTACGGCTTCGTCGGATGCCCCGGCATTTGGATCAGCGACAGCAGCTCGTCAGACGATGCTGACGCCTCCGCAAGCCGTCCAGCCCTGTGCTCCTTGCGGAGGTAGAGGTACATGACGAAGGTCGGGTGAAGCTTCTGGGCGCCGAGCGTGTCGATAGCCCAGCGCACAGCTCCCTTGCTCAGCACGTGTGTCGGCGTCGGGTCCTCGGGCACGGCAGGCAGCATAGTGCCGACATCTGACGACTCACGGCGGGTGCCGCGGGACCGGCTGTGCTCAAATCGGGCATGCCTCAGAATCAGGAGCTGCGACTGCCGCAGGTGACGAACCATCGCCTGCTGCTCATCGCGGACTACCAGCGCCCATACGCATGGGGACACAAGCAGCTGAGCGACCTATGGGAGGACCTCGACCTGCTTGGTCCCGCTGGCCGGCACTACGCCGGCACTCTCGTAGTCCGCGACCTCGTAGACAGTGGTGGCGCACCTATTGAGTCGGAGACCGACGACAACACGATCCTTCGCCATAGTGAGGTCGTCGACGGCCAGCAACGACTAACGACGTGCCTGCTCCTGCTAGACCGGGTGCGACGAAGGTTGCAAGGCCTCGCGGACGGTGGTCTTGAGGACGCGCAGCCGGTGGCGGACAGTCTTCGGCGCACCTACGGTTTTGCCCAAATCGGTAAGGCAGATCGCCCGCGCCTACAGCTCGGCTCCGAACTGAATGACTACTGGGTCGACGTCATCATCGGGGATCATCAGTACGCGGGGCCACCTCTCCTAGCCGGCCACGAGCGGCTCAGGCAGGCGGCGGCCTTCTTCGACGACAAGCTGGAAGGGCTCGGGCAGGACGTCGCCCCTGAGACGCACCTGGCGCGCCTCCGCGAACTGCAGCGCCGCGTCACCGCCGGTCTTGGCTTCCTCGTGTACGAGGTCCAGGACACGGCTGAGGTGGGCGTCATCTTCGAGACGCTCAACGAGCGCGGGCGCCAGTTGTCTGATCTTGAAAAGACGAAGAACTACCTGCTGTACCTCGCCCGCGGGATTCAGGATGACCGCAGTCAACAGTTGGCCGACGAGATCAACAAGGCATGGTCAGCAATCTTCACTAGCCTGGCTGGCCAGGCCGCGGATCAGGACGACCAGTTGCTGCGGGCCCACTGGCTGGCGACACAGAATCCCGATCCGCGCCTATGGAAGCGGATCGACTCAATCAAGGCTCGTTTCGACCGAAGCCGCTACATCTCCGGCGAGACCCGACTCGTCCCCACGACGCAGGCGCATCAAGACCAGCAGCAGGCTTGGGACGATCTCTTCACCGACGTTCGCGGGTACGTGCGCTCCCTTCGTGAGTGCGCGTTCTTTCTGGCGGAGATGTTCGACTCAGAGGCTGCCTTCACTGCCTTTGCCGAGGACCGTGCACGCGCTCGACAACGAAGCGCCGCACTCCGTAGGTCGGGGGTTGTCGCCCTCTACCGTCCTCTGCTGTTCGCCGCTCGGCTACGGCACCCCACGAACGGTCAGTTGTACGCCGACCTGGTTGACCTGTGCGAGCGCTACACGGCCCGAGTTTTCGTTATCGAACAGCGGCGAGCGAATGCTGGTGAGACACGCCTCCTGCGCCTTGCCTACGAGCTCTTTCACGGCGAGCCAGCGACGTACATTCTCGGGGAGATAGCGGCAGTGTTGTGGCGCTACGCACCCGACGACCGCATTCGCGCCACGCTCGAGGCCGTCGATGAGAATTGGTACTGGCGGCGCGGCCACAAATACTTCCTGTACGAGTATGAGCTGAGCCTTATGCAACCCGGCGAGCAGGTGCCATCGTTCACTGCTTTCACCGAGGCGGCGAGGGAACAGCGCACCACGGAGCACATTCTGCCACAGCACCCCCGCCCGGAGGACACCTGCTGGTCTGACGCGTTCACTGACGATGAGCGCGCCGTAATGGTTCACGCGCTCGGCAATCTTACGCTCACCCTCGACAACTCCGCCTACGCCAACAAGTGCTTTGACGACAAGCGTGGCGCCCCGCTCCAGCCAGGACAGTTGCCTACCGCCTGCTACGCCCAAGCGCCCTTGCATCAGGAACGGGAACTGGCGCAGTATACCGACTGGACGCCCGAGACCATCCGCGCACGACAAGTGCAGCTCACCAACTTCGCCCTGGCGCGCTGGTACGTAGCGACCCCTGCGGCACCAGGGGCCCAGGACATCGGACCACTCGAACCCGAAGGTTCTGAAGAAGATCAAGCCGTCCAGTAGGGAGCGCTTGAACCGCTGGAGGTCGCACTCAACCGTCCAGCACCACGTCAGTGGGGTGGACCGGCGGCCGTGACAAGTCAACTAACTCGGGGCAATCCCTTCCTTAGTACCGCGGTAGACTCAGCAGATTGTTATTCCACTTGCCGTCCGCGTAAGTACGCAGGTAGGGAGTACCACCGTCCGGCCGCACCACGCCGACGTCGGCTCGGTCGACACCGGCTCCGACGTAGGCATGACCCTTCTTATTGTCGATCCAGTCGACCATCGTCGCCTTGGTGCTGCTATCAGACTGTCCGGTTCCCTCGTTGGTCCAGTAGAAGTCCGTGATCGCCTCATGCGTGTTTGCGCTCGGCGGGGACAGCCTGACGTGCGTGATGCGAACGCTCATCGCTTACTCCTCATTGGGACCTTTCCAGATGTCCGAGCTAGTATTTCTTCCCACAGTCCGAAGCGACAGACCCGTGCCGGACGCATCGAGCCGTCAAGCTCTATGACTCACCGCCCGAACGTAGCAAGGAAGTCCCCGGCGAGGGCGCGCCAACCTTCCGCCGGCACATCGCCGTCGATGCTGGCCGCCACGGCTTCCTCATCCAGAGGTTCTCCGGCCCACTGCGGCCGAGCGTAGATCTGAAGGCTTGGCCCAGAGCGATCCCAATAGAAGTTGTAGCTCTGCTTGGTCGAGGATGCTCGGGTCATCACCCAGACACCGTCGGAGCCGTTACGGATGTCTGCATCTACCTGCGAGAACTGGTGTCGGTACGCCCAACCGCGCCAGGACGCCTCGAACGCTAGGTCGACCATGACCTTGTCGAAGGGCAGCGACTCACGGTCGCACATCAGGAGTCCGAGCGCCATGCCCTCGGACACGGCGTTGCGCTGTCTGGACGGAGTGAGCTTCACGCCTACAACGCTAGCCGCCGGCAGCAACAATCTGCGGTAGCTCCACCGTGCCCACCGCCACGGCGGACCGGTTCGTCAGACGGGATCCGCTTGCGGTGGTGGAGTGCCTTTACGCGCCTACGCCGTGCAGCATCAGGTGTTGCACTCGGACCGTCTCGCCACTATGAGCTGAAGACGTTCCATTAGGTTGCTCGATTTGAGTTAGTCGAGTATTACTGGGTTACCAACAGCGGATTGAGGAGTATGTAATGGCGCAGCGCACTCAGGTGATCATCGTGGACGACCTCACGGGCGAGACACTGCCCGATGGACAGGGGCAGACGGTCAGCTTCGCCCTGGACGGCACGAGCTACGAGCTCGACCTCAACAAGGAGAACGCCGACAAGCTCCGCGAGGACCTCAAGCGCTTCGTCCAGGTCGCCCGGAAGGTCGGTCGCAGCGGCGCGGCCAGCAGCGGTCGCCGTGCCAACAGCAACCGCAAGGACACCGCGGGTATCCGCGAGTGGGCCCGGAGCAATGGCCATGTGGTCTCCGAGCGCGGACGCATCCCGTCGTCGGTCATCGAGGCGTACGAAGCCGCCAACTGAGCCTCAACAAACAGCTGCGTCACAAGTTGCGCGCAACGCCCCGGCCGTCTCTGATGGCCGGGGCGTTGCTCTTCGCATAAGCCGGGCCAGCATCCCACGACTCGCTTGACTAGTCGGCCAGAGCGACGATGAGCCGCGGTAGATCCGCGGCCCACTTGGGTGCAGCACGAGGTGGACGCCGCTTATGGCGTCAATCAGTTGCAGCGCCAGTCAGTCTTCTCGTCGATATCGAAGCGAGCAGCCACGCGACATCCCTTTGCCATCAACGACGTACGTGGCGCAGTTCAGTCCAGTCTCCGTGCGACCGCTGCTGACGGTGCGTCAGGGACGACGGTGATGGGTATGCCAGCGCAGTGACTGAACCCTTAGATCCACTGCGCGTCATGGCGCTGGTGGGTGACGCCGCGTCGGCGGCGATGTCCGGTGTGCAGGTCCGATCAGCGGCGGAACACATAGTCCGGTCGCGGCACCCGACGCTGCGCGAGCTGGCAGCCGCCCAACGTGAGAACCTCGAGGTACATGGTGGAGGCACTCCGGACATCCTCCGCGACCTGGGAATGAGCGCGTCCCCCGTTCCGGCAGAGATCCTGCGCCTTCGTGAAGCGGTCGCTGCGGTGCTCAACCAAGCCGCTCGGATGGTGGATGAGGCAGCGGGCTAGACGCCGGAGGCGCGGGCTGCTGCCACCACCCCGGGCAGTTCGCAACGTGTCGAGGGCCGCTCCCGCACGGGGGTACAGGAGCGGCCAAGCTGATAATGCAGCACCGAACCGCTTCGCGGCGGCACCGCGCTACAACTCGCGGTGCTCCACTTGGCCTCGCTGCCACAGCCGCGTACCTACATGATCGTCTGGTGGCGACGTGGAGCGAGTACCAGGAGGAGGCGGCCGAGGCGTTCCGAGCCCTAGGGCTGTCAGCCGAGACGAACGTGCGCGTGCGTGGCGTCCGCTCAAAGCATGACCTGGATGTCGCCGTCCGCGGGCAACTGGCCGGGCAGGACCTGTTTTGGGTGGTCGAGTGCAAACGGTGGAAGTCGCGCGTGTCAAAGGCTCACGTGGGGACGCTGATCGCAGTAGTGGCCGACACCGGTGCAGACCGCGGCATTCTGCTCAGCGAGTCAGGGTTCCAGCCTGGGGCTCTCGCGCTCGCCAGCACTAGCAACATTCACCTCACTAGCCTCTTGGAGCTACGGGTACGCACGAGTGACGAACTCGCCGAGTTGCGCTTTGCAGACTACCGGCGTCGCCTGATCGGCGTCACTGCGCGACTTAACCGCCTATGGGAGCCCGTGAGCCGCAACCGCTCCCGATCACGGCCCGGAGTCGACGGTCATGCGGCGATCAGTTGCCTGGGACGCGCCGCTTTGGCGCAAGCGGCTATCGACTCCGCGGAGTTGGGCAACTGGCCAACCCCGTATGGCGTCGAGCAATGCGACGGGAAAGAAACATTTCGGCGCGCAGCTAACCGTGATCAGCTGCTAGCTGGCCTGCATCACGAGGTCACCGAGCTAGAAGAGCTACTCCGCGCCTTCGAGCAAGCGATCTTGAATAGTCGCACCATCTGACGCCCACCTGTTTATCCGCGCCGAGGACGTTTGCACCCATACTCCTGCTTAGGGGGCACGAGGGTGCTTCCTGGCGGCGTGCGCAGGAAGCACCCTCGTGTCCGTCATCCCCGCGGCGGGTAGGGGTCGTCGCCGTAGGTGTACTCGTAGTCAATCGTTCCGTCGGCTTTGTGCACGACCAGCTGACTGGGCTGGTTCGCCTTGGCGGCCGTCTGGCCCGCCGTCACCGCCGGCGGCTTGGTGACATGGTTGGACAGCGTCCCGCCGTTCGGACCCGTCAGCTTCCAAGCCCCGCTGTTCGGGACCACCCGATAGACCTTGCGTGCCATGAGCGTCGCTCCTCGCTTGGTAACCGTCCGGCCGGACGACCGCACGCCTCGCAAGCTAGGAGGCAGCTCCGACAGTTTTCGTCGGTTTCGTTCCGAGGCACGAGTTAGGTAGTCTCCCGCGGCGGCTTCAGCCCCTGCACCAAGTCGCCCGGATCGACGCCGAGCCCTCGGGCGATCTTGAGGATGTTGTGCAGCGTCAGGTTGCGCCGGCCACGCTCCACCTGGCCCACGAAGGTCCAGTGCAGGCCGCTGACTTCGGCCAGCGCCTCTTGACTGAGGCCGAGCTCGTTGCGCCGAGCACGCACCCGCTCCCCAAACTGGGTGGCCGCCTTCGAGACGGGCGCGGGAGACACAGGCATGGCCGGGCAAGCACATACGCCCCATGCCTGTGCATCCAGAGACCATACGTCTCATGCCCTTGTGTCCCATGCCCCGACGTCTTACCTTGGCCGCACCGGTCGACGGCGGCCGGGCGCCCTGGCGGGCGGACATGAAGGCGGGGTGGCGACCAACATGGACAACGGCGGCGGCGGTTAAGGGGAGCGGTCGCATCAGGGCCGCATCCGATCAGGGCGCCGCGGTGGGCCTGCTTGGCTGCACGCCTACCGCGGCACTCTCTTCACCAAGCCAGCGGCCCGTCATGAGCCCGTCTCGCCGATCTTGGTCCAAGCTGCAGCCATGATCATTCCTCTGGTGTGGCCACGCGCCGGCACATCGGCCCAGAACCTGATCAACGCCCTGTGGGACGTCATAAACAGGTCTCAGCACGTAGGCCAAGGGCTCGACTATCCCCTGGGGAGCTACGTCGGCTGGGTTACCGAGTCAGCCCGCGCACTACAGCCTTGGCTGAATGCTGAGGACATCGACCGCCTTATCCGCACCCCTACCTACTGGGCGGTCGTGGGCATGTCACCTCAGGCCACGACCATCCCGCGCATCGTCAGCGACGAGATGCGGGGCCGCCAGGACGGGCTGCAGCGCGCTGTCGAGTCTCTGGAGCAGTTCCGGCGCCGGTTCGACGATATGGAGCCGACGACGCTCGTCATCCCCGACACGAACGTCCTGCTGCAGCACCCGGTAGAACTAGCGGACATCGACTGGCACAGCCTGCTGCAGCGCCACGTCCGGACCTTTGACACGGTCCGTCTGGTCATCCCGCTGCTGGTAGTCGACGAACTCGATAACGCCAAACGCCGCCGCGAGAACCGGACGCGTGCCCGCACCACCCTCCGGCACGTCTATCGGTCGACGTCGATTGACGTATCGAGCCGCTCGCTCGTCTCGGAGCGCACGGGGAACCACGGCGCCGTCTGGCTCGAAGTGCTGACGGAGTCCCCAGGCCATGAACGCTTAGGCCGCCCGGACGATGAACTGGTGAGCGTCACTGGCCGACTGGGTGATGCAGTGGGCAAGCCAGTCCTGTTCTTGACCTACGACACCGGTGCGGCCCTGCGCGCCGTGGCCGGCGAGGTCGAGCACGTGCTGCTGCAGGACAAGGACTAAATCACGGCATTGTCAGAAAGGACCATATTTGCGATAATAAGCATTAGCTTATGCACGACCCACTCGAACGGCTGTACCGCACGAAACTCACACTAGTCACGACCATCTTCGTGGTGAGCGGCCTTGGGCTCATCTTCTTGGCCCGCTGGAGTGCCGGTGTGGCCGGTTGGCAGTGGCTCAGCCGCCTCCCGACTTCCGACCTCGGCGAAGCGCTGTTCACGACAGGCCTGGTAGCGGTCGTCTTCAGCTATGTGGACGGGCAAGACCGCGAGGTCCGGGACACCGACCGTCTCAAGCGGGTCATCGCGACAGAGGCTCCAGCCATCCGCGACGCCGTCATCGACGGCTTCGCCTTCAAGCAGGAAGACCTGGCCCGCGTAGCGACGCCCGAGCGGCTGGACGAGATCGTCACCAACAGCCTGGCGCTTCGACTCGGTGACACTGCCTTCGCTGAGGACATCTACACCGACATCCGTGAGCAGGCCATCCGCGCCACCGAGCGCTGGTTCGACGCCCGGATATCGATCCGCCTCTCCCGCGGCCCTGAGCCTACGGCTGGCGCATCAGCGCTCTTCGTGACGACGGTGACGTGGGAGTACACGACAGTCCCGACCACCCAGCTCCGCCGCTTCGCCTGCGTCGATGACCGGGCTGACTACCGCGAGCTCGTCCAAGACCAAACTGCAAGCGTCTGGTACGTCAACCCGCGGCACGGCGTCCAGCCCGGCAGCAAGCAGGCCTTCGAGCTGGTGCAGTTCATGGTCGAGGGCGTCGAGCAGAAGATCCGACGCACCGAACGCTCCGATGGTCAGACGTACAGCGTCAACGTCGGGAAGGAGGTCGTCGCCGAAGCCAAGCCCGTCACGATCACCTACACCTACCGCACGGTCGTGCCGGTACGTGGCCACCTGCTACACCTGGACCTCGAGCAGCCCACCAAGGGCGTCGACATCGAGCTGGATTACAGCGACTGCGGCATCGAGTACGTCAACGTCGTCGACTTCATCGCGAGCAGCGAGCGAACGCGGGTGTCGCAGAGTCCCACATCCGTCCCGGGCCAGCGAGTAAGTGTCGGCTTTGACGGCTGGGTGTTCCCACGGTCAGGCGTTGCCTTTGTTTGGGTGGCATAACCCACCGCAACTCTGAACGCTAGCATAGCCAGGCTCATCGCAGCGACTATCGGCAGATCCGGTCGCTTGACTCGATATCACCTAGCGCAGCTTAGGGCTTGCCAACTGCCGCCAACGCGCAGGAACCTTTGCGGGTTGTCGTATATGATGCGCGCAAGCTGGGCCTCCCCAACACCCGCACCTCGAAGCTTTTCGTGAACATCGAGGATCAGGGTGAAATCCTGCCCACGCGAGCCGTTTCGCACGGAAGCCTTACCCCGGTGCACGCGCCAGGAGCTATCGCCCGAGACCACGAGTCGTCGTTCGTGACCTGCTCGAACCAGTGCCAAGAATAAACGAAGACGTAGCGCGTCGGCAGAGCTCTTCTGCCCAGTAAGGTCAGTGAAGCATAGGTATGAGCCGCGCTCGGCACATCTCGCCATCGATGCGTATGCGCTGGCCTCGGAAACAGCGTTGCGCCCCTTAGTTGACATCTCCGGATGGCTCAACATTATTGCTGGCGCACTTACGCCGTTTGCAAGTAATAGCTCTTGATGACTTTCGCAGCCCTGCGCTGAGTGCGTCACGATGGGCAAGCCAGAGAGAGCGTGGAACTTTGCAGCAGCCTTGAATGCACGGACCTCAAAGGGGGACAACGTTCCGGAGTGGGCCGCCACCTTGATCGCCACCGGAGGGTTGATCGAGGACAATCTCCTCCATTTACGGTGAAGGACATCAACTAGGCCGTCGACGGGCAGGGCGCGATGCCGGCTATCCACGAAGCGTTCGAGGTAGAAGCCAACGCACGTGTGCAGGCGAACAGGTGAAACGTCTTGGAAGTCCGTGCAACTTAGCGGATTAGTGTACGCCGTGAGGTCCACGAGGTCAGTGACGCCGCCGCGCGCCAACTTGCTCATTTGGATACGAACGAGCTCCTTAGCTTGTTCCTTATCAGAACCTCTGTAGCGGCAAAAGACATGCTCGTGTGGCAGAATGAGCGTTGCAGTCATTGGTCGTTAGTATACAACTTGTACTACCGGATTTCTATCGCTGGTAGAAATGTACGGATGACGCCCCAGACTCTTCCGGCATCGAATCGCTCGCTTGAAGACGGCGGCGATAGGCAAAACCTTCATTTGTGCGCCGCAGCAGGTGCTCGCCTGCCGGAAAGGCAGGATAGTGGCGGCCACTTGCGCCAATGAACCTCGGCAACGGTTCGACTTGCGCTTCCCAATTGAGGGCATAGAAAAAGGCCATGGAGTAGCGTTCGGTCGAGAGCGGCATAACCCTGTGCGCGGCCGCCTTCAGGCCACCGTTCGTCAGAACTTCAGTTAGATCACCAGGGGTGACGACCAGGCTGTCCGGCTGCCACGGCACCCGAGCGATGGATCCCTCGGGACGACGGACCTCGAGCCCTTCACTTGTGGTGACCAGCAAAGTGAAGCACTCATAGTCGGTATGCCAATCAACGCCAACGCGATTCGGGTCGTCGCCGAAGTAGTGCAACAGCCGCAGCTGACTGGGTGCAGCACTCGCCCGATTAGCAAGATAGTTAGGATCTTCGCCTAACATCTGCGAGAAGAGGCTAGCGACCACCTCGGCGAGCTGTTGCAGTTGCCGCCACAAGGTAGTCACTGCAGTCTCAAAGCCCGGCATCGCGGACAAGTGATTGCTTTGACTGGCAACGACCGAACGTATTGGCTGCCAGCCGCAGTCGTAGGACTCTTTGTAATCGGCGTCCGGCCCTGCTTTGCCCTCTTCTCCCATCGGCACGTAGCCGCGGTGATCGTCGGAGAATCGGATGTGATCGCGTTCCTTAGCTTCCGCCAGCTGCCTGAAATAATTCCTGCTGGCAACTAGAGCCGCTTCGTATGACGGCAGCGCCGCTCCCACGTCAGTAAGCAGAAGATAGCTCTCGTCGGAGAGCATGTTCCAGACGCGGCGCGCCAACTGAGATTCGCTCGATGAGTCGACAAGCTGCGTCAGCGTCACTGCGGGGACCCTCATAGCGCCGCGCCCCGCCGCTGGTGATACGTCACATCGCTCTCCCTTGAGGCAGGAGGAGGAAAGATGTCGTGGAAAGAAGCGAGCGCCGCCGTTTCTCCGTGGAGGGAGCGCTCATCCGACCGCAGTACAGGCCGCACAGCGAGGAGCGGTTCCGGTGAACGCATAGTGGCAACACCTGGCAGTGCGAGGCTTTGACGTTGTCGGAAAGGGTGAAAAAAGCCGATCATAAGGCTCATGCCCACCGCCTGAGCTCGCCGGCTCATGAAGGCCGTTTCGAGCACCGGCCTCATGACATGAGCTGGCACGCCCTCGATGACCCAGAGACAGGCGGTGAGCTCCCCGGGCCGCGACCGGATAAGACCCCATGCCTCAACAAGTAGCCGCTCGATGACGGTGCTTACGGCGTCGACTGGAGACGTCGGCGATCTCAGCGCCTCGGCTAGGCTTACGCGAGCCCAAAATAGGCCGCCGGCTTTCAGTAGATCTGGTAGCGCTGGGCAGATGGCACCTGGCCGCCCGAGCCGCGGATCCTCGGCGGCCGGCACCTCTGCGATCCAATGTTCGACCGCGTGTGGAAGCGCGCAGTCCCCGACGGAGGCGAGGGTCGGCTCACCAGCCACCGCCGCCTCCACCGCCACCGCCACCGCCGCCTCCACCACCGCCGCCGCCGCCTCCACCGCCTCCACCCCCGCCGCCACGCATGCTTATGGCGTACTGCTGGACGGTGCGCCAGCCCGAAGGCTGGCGGCCAACCGAACGGACGGAAGGACCGGCGGAAGACCGCAGGTGAACAGTCACCTGGTCATCCGAGAGAGTGGCGGTCTCCGTCGGGGACGGGCGCGGCCGCCCGATGCGGATGGTCATGACTGTGCTCCCCCTCGCGGTTGGATGCTCAGTGCGATCGACTCACGGCGCCGACGAGCTGCCGGGGCTGCGAGTGCCGCCCAGCGTAGCGGGCGATCTGTGAAAGTTGCTCGGCTTGGGGACGATGCGTCGACGTCGTTGGTAACCATCCCCATGGTTGCAAGCGCGCCGATGAGTTCCTTAAGCTCGACGGGCTCGATCGCCAGTTCGTCAGACACCTCCTCGAAAGTGCGAGGCGACTGAAGTTGTCTGAGCACTGAGGTGGCGTACTCGTCGCACTCAACCGAGTGATGGGTGCGCCAGCTGTAGGCGGTGAAGTGCACCTCGTCGTCGAAGCGTCCGCGGCTAAACGGTCCCATGACTACCATGGCCGGGTCTATCACGAACGGTTTAGTCAGGTCGATGGGCAGTGGCTGTTCCAACCAGTCACCTGTTTCGGCCCGCTGAGCCTTCCAGACCATAGTGGCGCGTGACGTCTCAGTCAGGCGATAGAAGATGTACGGCTCGATGGCTGGGTTTGCCGGCATCCAAGGGTAGAGCGTCTGCCGCATAAAATCGTTACGCTCAGCATCGAGCGCCTCATAGTTGAATGGCGTGTCCTCACAGTCCCAGTCAATCAGGTTCCCGAGGAAGTATTTCGCCTGCGTCGGCCAGCGAAGAGTAGTGACACCAAAATGCTCGTATTCCTGAAACAGCTTGCTGGAGACATCCAGCCCCAGGATGTTGATATTAAAGGTGACACTCGGATACTTTTTCACCAGATACGTCAGGAATTGGTACGTGTCCCGACGTTCGTCCTCAGTCTCTCCAGGGTATCCGATGATCGTCGGAAAGTGTACAGAGACACCAGCTTGGTGGAAGCGGCTAACGAGGTCTTCGACTGTTGAGAGCGACCATTCGCCGCCGTATTTGCCCATTGAGGCAAGGACTCGAGGGTTGCCCGATTCGAGGCCGAGTCGAATCTCACGAAGACCAGCAGCACCCAGCTTCGCGCAGATCTCGGCCGAGAAATTCTTATCAATCTTGCTGCGCGTTTCCCAAATCAGCGGCACGCCGACGTTAATCAACTCATCAGCCAATACGCCGAGGTTGATTGGCGGGATGGCTTCGTCGACCGACCACAAGTATCGTGCACCGCCATCCGCCAGATCGCGCATCATTTTTGCGCGCTCTGCTTCTGAAGCAAAACTGTTTTTGGGCAGCGTGTTATAACGACGGTTGATGCCGCAGAAGTTGCAGTTGTTCCAGTAGCACTGGGCGGCTGGCCACAGTCGCGTCTCGGCTACTACCGACGCGGGGGCGACCATGGAGTCATACTCTCGACGCTGCTGCGGGACGCGCAGATCGGCATCAAGCGCCCGGTCCATCGTTACGTAACCGGTCTCAAGGACCGCTCCGCCGTGCACGTACATGAGGTTGGGGACTGAGCTCAGGTCGTCACCAGCCTCTAGAGCCTCGCGCAGGTAACGAGGCGTGTTGTCGAAGTCGTCGAGAACGATCGAGTCGACAACGCTGAAGAGGTGCGCGTTAGTACGCAGATACTCCGTGATCTTGTTTAGCGAGTAATACTCACTTGAATGACCCACAACCGATACATGACTAGCAGGATTGATCTGCTTCAGACGCATTGCCATGGCAAACGTTGAGAGCCTGATGCGACCGACAAGCCATACCAAGTCGGGCGGCTCCTGCTCAATCACGGGAAAGGCTGTACGACTCAAAAAATTGTAATACGGGTTCAACGAGGGGTTTAGGCTGGCTCGCAGCAACGCCAAGGATGACAGCTCGTTAACGACATAGCCTTCTTGGAGCGAGAGCTCGAAAGGCTTACTGACAACCTGAGAATGCACGTTGGCGTAAACTTGGAGTGCCTCAAGGGCGCGGAAGGCACTCCTTGGCCCAGCGCCGAGGTCCACGAGTCGCTGGGGCGCAGCTCGAACCTCGGCAACAAACTTGTCAGGATCGGCTCGTATCGCGTCCCATGCCGCTGGCGCTTCGACCCCCGGCTGCATCCACTCAGCCAATCGCCCTGCCGCATCACGGACAGCCGATTCGCTCAGCAGTTCCTGCCACCAGAGATTGTTTAGCTCCTTCAGGGCGTGTGGGTTCCCGACGCGCGGTGGCGCCGCCTGCTCCAGTGCCACCGGGTCGACGTCGTGGCATTCGTTGAATATGCCGGTGATGGGGTACAAGAAAAGCTGACGCACGTGGGCCTCCCTCGGGTTCCTGGCCGGGCAAGTCCAGGATGGTGGAGTGTACGGCTCAGACGCCGACGCGCACAGTGCTCACAACACCACCAGGAGGTCCGCCGGACGGCTTCCGTGCCGGCAACCTTCTCTGCGGTAGGCACCGGCGCGTCAGCGACACTGAAACCGTGGGCCCGGCCTGGACGTTGGTCATAAGACTGGCGAGATGTACCGTTCACCCTCATCACGCACGGTCCAGCGACGGCGGTCCAAGATCAGGGATGCGTGCGGCGTCGATCCCGTGACCGTGTTCATGCAACTCTGCAAGCTGAGCGCTGCGGTGAGCGGAGATCTCTTGGCAGGTCAACGGCTGGTCACGCGCCCTGATCGGTTCCCCTGACGCGCGCTAAGCGAAGCTCCGGGACCGAGGGACGCGCCTCGTGCGGCACCAAATCTCCACTGAGAGACTCGGTGCGATTCACTGTCTTGGTGGGCGCTGTTCTTGCGGCTCTCGCGAACTGTTCACTGTGCTCTTGATGAAACCACGCCATGCGGTGACCCTTCGACGGATAGTTCCTTCGCTATAGCGCCTTCGCCGTAGCAGCGCTTGGTACTCCTGAAACTGCCGATCGGTCAGATGGAAAATGTCGAATCCCCGGTGCTGGCACCAGTCGTAGATCGCCTCTAGATCAGCCCAGTAGGCCCGGGCCGTGTTGAAGTTCTCGAAGCCCAGCAGGTAGTCCTCACGTGCGGCCGCGAACCGCTCGTCCACCTCCGGCAGTTGCGAGCGCAACGGCGACCGGTTCTCTGGATACCAGTCGCGCGGCACGCCCTCAGGCTAGGTCTCCGGAGCCGCGAGTGCTATCGCGCTTATGCTTTGAGCCCTCTGACCTGGGCTTTAGCGTCGAAGACGTCAAATCCGTCTTCGACCGAGGAGCTGCAGGCCATGTCCTCCGACCTCACCCCCTATGCCACCGGCGTGCTGCTGCCCGCCGACGCTCGCCGCGCTGGCCGCGCCGTCAGCCGGCACCAGTCAGTCAGTCACGTCCGCGTCGCTGCCGCTGATGCCGACGCCGACGCCGCTATGGGCAAGGCTGCGGCGCTCACCAGTGCTGTTGGCAGTGCCATGGGCGACGTCGTCCGCGTCGCCCAGGCTCAGCGCACGCTCGAGCAACTGGCGCCTGAGGCGTCCGGCCGGCTGGCGATGCTGGCCGACGACCACGCCCTCGCCATGACGGACATCCTGGCCGAGCTGCGCCGCGACCTTCGGCGACGGTGACCGTCGTGGTCGTCGCCTTAGCTCTCCTGGGCGTACTCGTCCTCGGGCTCATCGTCGGACTGGTGTGGCGGGGCACCGTCATCATCAGCGACCGCCGGGCGCTCAATCGGCTCGGCCGGCAATTCACCGCCGAGCAGCGCATGGAGGCCGCCACCCGCCTGACGCTCCAGCGGATGCGCGAGGCAGCCGTGAGGCCGGACCTCCGCCGTCCGAACCCTTGGGACGGCCGGTCGTGATGGCCGCCCCGTGAACCAGCGGCCTCGCTCCTGGGCGGCCAGCATCCTCACCTTTGCACTGGCGGTGCTGGCCGCCTGCTGGGCCCTCAACCTCGGTGCCGAGCTGTTGTGTGAGGCATTACCGGTGCTCGTACCGGTGGCTGGCGTGGCGCTCGCCGGCTACGTCGCCTGGCGGCTCTACAACCGACCACGCGGCTGGTAATGCACCGGCAGCAATACAGGTCCGGTCACTTTAGCGACCATTCCGTCCGGTGTTGTGGAATTGTGCCGCATTATTGACTGCACACAGAATGGAACAGATACTGACATTAAGTGTTCACGGAATGGAACGCGAGTCAATACAGCAATGGAAAGGAGGGCGGAGCTATGTCACGAACCTATCGAAACAGCAAGGACGGCGGTCGGAACCAGCGACGGCAGATCAATGCGCGGGCCATCCGCCGTAACCCGCCGGACCTGCGCCTGCTGTCCCGGGCACTGCTGATGCAGGCTGCCGACGAGGCAGCTGCAGCCGCTACGGAGGTGGAGAAGCAGAAGCGTCACACCCGTAGGGGCAGCGGCGGCACCACTGCCCAGGACGGCGCTAAGGAGTCCGGCCGATGAGTCGCGGCGCACTCCCCCAAGCCTTCCTCTCGGTCCAGTGGCAGCGACCGCTCTCCCCCGACACCGCTGCGGCGCTACTCCGTCAGTGGGCGGCCGACCAGCGCAGCCCACAGCTCGTGCTCGAGGCCCGCGCGAGTGAGGGCGTCGTCCGCTACCTACTCGGCAGCCAGCCAGACGCCCTCAGCGAGGCCAGGCGGTTCATCTGCCGGCTACAACCCGGCACGGTGCTGCTGCCCGCCCCGGAGCGCGCACCGGTCGAGGCGGCAGGTCGGCTTAAGGCATCGACCCGGCACCGGGCGATTAGCCAGCGTGACGTCGAAGCGGTGGTGCGTTCGCTGCTCGGGGCGCTCACTGAAGCCAGCCGAGGCGAGACCGTTGTCATCCAGCTGGTGCTCGGGCCCCGGCGCATCCCGCTGTCGGTGCCGACCAACAGTCCGTCTTCGATCGTGCAGCCCTGGTACGAGATCGCCTGGCAGGGCAACGGCGGCACCGTCGACAGCGAGAAACGCAGTGCGCTGCGCACCAAGGTGAGCGACCACGGCTTCGCCTGCACCGTTCGCCTCGGCGCCACGGCCGGCTCCCGTGCGGCCCGCCGTCGGCTGCTACTCGGCGTTCTGTCCGCCATCCGCTCGGCCGAGGCGCCCGGGATCCAGCTGCGCCTGGTTCCCGAGCACCCGGAAGGCCTCAACCAGGTCCGGGCACCGCGCTGGTTCTGGCCGCTGCGGCTCAACGTCTCGGAGGTGCTGGCCCTGACCGCCTGGCCCCTCGGTGACAAGGAGCTGCCCGGTCAGCCACCAGCGCACCCCAAGCTGCTGCCTCCGACTCTCACCGGTTGGGCGCCGCAGGACGCCCGCGTCATCGCCCGGGCCACGGCCCCCGGTGTCGAGGCTGACTTGCTCCTGGGCGCCCGCGAAGCCCTGCACCACACCCACGTCATCGGTCCGACCGGAGTCGGCAAGAGCGTGCTGCTCGGTCGGCTCATCGCCCAAGACATCGCCGCCGGCCGCTCGGTTGTCGTCATCGATCCCAAGGATCTGGTCGAAGACGTCCTGGCCCACATCCCGGCCGAACGTCAGGGTGACGTCGTCATCCTCGACCCGACCGACCACCGCCCCGTCGGCTTCAACCCGCTGGCCCGGGTGCCCGGCACCGGCGCCGAGCTGGTCGCCGACAACGTCCTCCACGTCTTCAAGTCGCTCTACACCGACGCCTGGGGCCCGCGGCTGCAGGACATCCTGCACGCCAGCCTCCTGACGCTCACCCGCCGTGACGACGCCAGTCTGGTCATGCTGCCGCTGCTGCTGACCAACGCCGGCTTTCGCCGCTCGCTGACCGCCGATCTGCACGATCCGGTCGCGCTCGGCCCGTTCTGGTCCTGGTACGAAGCGCTCAGCGACGCCGAGCGGGCCCAAGCGATCGCGCCGGTTATGAACAAGCTGCGGCAATGGCTGGTCCGCCCCTCTCTGCGAGCGGTCCTTGGGCAGCGACAGTCGACTTTCGACGTCGCCGAGGTCTTCAGCCGGCCCACTGTGCTGCTGGTGCCGCTGCAGCCGGGGCGACTCGGCCCGGAAGCTGCCCGGCTCGTCGGCTCGCTGCTGGTCGCCCGGCTGTGGCAGCACACCCAAGCCCGAGCCGGCACGCCGTCTCGGTCGCGGCTGCCGGTCATGGTCTACATCGACGAGGTCCAGGACTACTTGCACCTACCAACCGACCTTGGCGACGCGCTGGCCCAGGCCCGCGGCCTTGGTGTCGGTTTCACGCTGGCGCACCAGTACCTCGGGCAGCTGCCGCCCGCGATGCGCGCCGCGGTGCTGACCAACGCCCGCTCGCGCATCGCCTTCCAACTGACGAGCGACGACGCCGCCGCACTCGCCAAAGGACACCCCGAACTCGCCGCCGAGGACTTCGCGGCACTCGGCGAGTACGAGATCTACGCCAGCTTGTTTAGCGGCGGTCGGGTGACGCCGTACGCCTCCGGCCGCACCTACCCACCCGAGCGGGCCACCAGCGACCCGCGTCAGCTCAAGCGGGCCAGCGCCCGCCGCTACGGCCGGGACATGAGCGAGGTCGAAGCCGGCTTCGTCACGCTCCTCGACCAGCCAGACGATTCGGGGACTGGTTCCCGCCGAGACAGCGGCCGACGGCCGCGGAGGCCGCGTTCATGACGGGGCACGAAAGCGAGAGCGCCTCGGTCGCCAGCGGGCCGCTCGGTGTACCGACCGCTGGGCCGCCCGCCGCCGTGAGCGGTGTGGGGAACGCGCCGGTCGCCGGCCAGCCGGGACGATTTGCTGCCGCGACAGACTCCCCAGAGATGCCACCCCGTTCGTCTGCGCATCCCCGGGGGCGGGGGCCGGGCCGGCCTGGGCTGAACGCCCTGGCCGAACGGCTGAGCGGGCGTGATGAGGCGGTACTACGTGACCTACGACGCTCCCGCTTCCTGACCACCCAGCACATCGAGCGTCTGCACGCGGCGAGCTTCCGCACCCCGACTACCGCTGCCCGTGCCACCCGCAAGCAGCTGAGGCGCCTGCATGACCTGCAGTTGCTGCAAGCCCTGCCGCGCCGCGTCGGCGGCATCCACGGCGGTGCTGCGCAGACGGTCTGGCAACTCAGCTCGACCGGCCTGCGGCTGCTCGGACTGCTCGACGGTGCCGGTGACACCTGGCGCGTGCACGAGGTCGGCCAGGCGTTCGTAGCGCACCACTTGGCCATTGCCGACACCCACCTGGCACTCATCGAAGCCGCTCGAGGTGGGGCCTTTGAGCTGCTCGACGTTCAATTGGAGCCGGACTGCTGGCGCTCGTTCCTCGACAGCTCCGGCGTCGCTCAGGTACTCAAGCCCGACCTATCGGTCGTCACGGCCACCGGTGACTTCGAGGACCACTGGTTCATCGAGGTGGACCGCGGCACCGAGTCCATCCCGACGCTGCTGCGCCAGTGTCAGGCCTATGCCCGCTACCGCCGGAGTGGCATCGAACAACAGGCCGTCGATGTCTTCCCGCGGATCATCTGGCTGCTACCGACCGAACGTCGCCGTGACCGGCTCCTGGACGCCATCGGGAACGCCCGCGGGCTTGAGCGCGGGCTGTTCTACGCGCTACTCACCCCCGACCAGCTGACCGACTTCATCCGGGGAGGGGTGGCATGAGCACTCCACTCCCCCTCAACGAGGTCGTCGTCGGGGACGCCGCCGAACAGCTCGCCCGGCTGCCGGAGGACTACGTCGACTTAGTGCTGACCAGCCCGCCGTACTTCCGGCTACGGGACTACGGCGCCGCCGGACAGCTCGGCCTGGAGGACGACATCCAGCAGTGGGTTGCGCAGCTGCGCCGCGTCACCCGGCAGCTGGCGCGCGTGCTCACCCCAACGGGCTCGCTCTGGCTCAACCTCGGCGACTCCTACAGCACACACGCTCGGGAAGGCGCTCCGCGGAAAAGTCTGTTGCTCGGACCGGAACGGCTACTGCTTGCGCTGCAAGCCGACGGCTGGATCGTCCGCAACAAGGTGGTCTGGGCGAAGACCAACCCCGTCCCGAGCCCCGTCCGCGACCGTCTGGCTACCACCTGGGAAGCGCTGTTCTTCCTGACCCGCGGCCCGCACTACTTCTTCGACCTTGACGACATCCGCCTTCCCCACAAGACCGCCAGCCGACGGCCACCGGGCAAAGTGACCTTGGGCCGACCGTCCGGCAGAGCAGCCTGGCGCGGGCCGAGCGGTCTTGGGGCCAGCGGCCTGGAGCGCTTACGCCGGGAAGGACGCGTCGGCCACCCACTCGGTAAGAACCCCGGCGACGTCTGGCTGCTGGCCAGCGCCCGCGGCGTCGCGGGCCACCACGCTGCCTTCCCACTGTCGCTCGCCGACCGTGTCGTCCGCGCTGCCAGTCCCGAACGGGTGTGCAACCAATGCAGCGCACCGTGGACTCCCGCTGGCGCCCCAACCTGCGACTGCGGAACTCCGAGTCGCAGAGGCAGGGTGCTCGATCCATTCCTCGGCTCGGGCACAACCGCCGTCGCCGCCGACCTGCTCGGCCGTGACTGGCTCGGCATCGATCTGAACCCGGAGTACGCCGCCCGTGCCGCCGAGCGGGTGCAGCGGGCCGGCGCGGGGACGCAGGAGCGGCCACCGCCGACCAAGCCGTGACCGCGCTGCAGCGGTGCCCGCGTCCGGCACCGCACCTGACTAACGAGATGAAAGGAGGTCACATGCACTGTGAACGAACACCCGAGACCGCAAGCGAGGACGACCAACTCTTCGAGGCCTGGCAGGTCTTCCAGTACTGGACGGGCACCCGGGACGCCGTGCACTTCCGCGGCGCCTACGTCGGCCACTACGAGGACCGGGCAGCCTTCGGCCGGAACCTGGTCACGCTGCTCGGCGCCCCCGAGTATCTGGCCCGGTTGCCGGTCTGGCTGCAGGACTACCTCTGCGTCGACGGCGAGGCGGTCATCACCGACTTCGAGGCTGCCGGGCACTACTACGTTCATGACGCCCCCGACGGCGGCTGCTACGTCTTCAGCACCAACCGTTGACCGCTACGCCCCACGCCTCGTCGGTGCCACGGGCCCTTCGCCCAACAGCAGCGGACTGCGCCCGCAGTCCCCGAAGGGTCCCAGCACCGAGGAGGTCAGCATGTCCACGCTCGACAACGGCACGGCCAACGCGCGCGGCGGCGTCAAGACGCTCGCCATTCGACTCGAACCGGAGCTGCACGCCCAGCTCACCCTCGTGGCGCAGCTGCGCAGCAGCACGATCACCGACGAGATCCGGACGGCCATCGAGGCCCACATTGCCCGCGCGGTGGCCGACCCCGGCTTCGCCGCTCAGGCCACCGACGTCCTGGCGGACATCGAGCGCGATGCCGACGCTCGCCGGGCGGCGATCAGCAACCTGATCAGCCGCAGCGGCGACAGCAACCAGGCGACACCGGACAGCGCGCCGACTGACGCCCCCGCCAAGGGCCGGCGCGGCTCGACCGGCACCAGCTGACCCCTGGAGTCGGTGCACCACCTCCATAGGGCGGCGGGAACGCGTGCGTGATCACCAAATCACCCCGTTCCCGCCGCCCCGAAACACCGAGACAATAAACCAAGCTCAGCTCAGTAATGTTGTGGAATTGTCGTAGAGCGTTCCATTTTGTGCACGAGTGGCATAGAATTATTGAACACATGATAAATGAGGTTTTCCTATGTTAGACGCCCGCCGCCGTGAACTCGGCAGCATGCTCAAGACCGCCCGACTCGACGCACACCTATCGGTGCGAGTGCTCGCCAGTCGCGTCGGCGTAGGCCCCACTCAGATCGTGCGACTAGAACAGGGAACGACGGCCAAGCCAGATGTCGAGGTCCTGACGCGGCTGGCCACAGCGCTGCGCTTGCCGCTCGCAAGCGTGCTTGACGCCGCCGGCATCCCTCTGCACCGCTACCTCCCGGACCTCGGCTCCTACCTGCGCGAGCGCTACCCCGACCTCCCCGACGAAGCGCTTGCCGAGATGGAGCGCTCCTTCGAGCAGATATCCCGTGATCACCACGGCGGCGGACCCGCCCGCCGTGAGGATGAGTCATGAAAAGTAACCGGTCGCAGTAGCGGCCATTTTTATCCAGAAAGGAGGTATGACATGCGCTATCAATCAACACCACGGAGACTTGATCCGCCCAGCGTTTTACGTCAACTGCGACAGCTCGCTCCCGACCGCAGCCTCCGCCCCAGTGAGGCCATGAACCTTGCCGAGCTGCAAGCCGCCCGCTTCCTGGAACTCAGTGACGCCCGCTGGGCCGAGCCGGTGCCGATTTGGATCGTCAGCGAGCTGCCGCACGTGCAGGTCATCGATGACCCGACGCTGCCCATCGCCGGCGCCAGTCGCTGGGACGCCAGCGCACGCACGTGGATCGTCCGGCTCAACCCGACCCACAGCGGGCCGCAGCGCCGCTTCACCCTGCTGCACGAGTTCAAGCACATCATCGACTTCCGGCCCGCCTCCGACGCCGCACCTAGCCACTGCGACGACCACGTGGCCGAACGCGCCGCCGACCAGTTCGCCGCCTGCGTCCTACTCCCGAAGCGCGCCGTCCGGCACGCCTGGGGCTTCACCGCCCGAAGTGCGGAGGCAATCGCCGCCCGCTTCGACGTCCCTGAAGGTGTGGCGCGGATGCGGCTCGAACAGCTCGGGCTGCTGCCGCCGTCTCGTTCTCACCAGCCTTCATTCAACGACCCAATCGAGGTGCGCTCATGACCAGCCAGCCCCTGCCAGAAGTCCGCCCCGTCGCCGTCTCATATCTGCGGGTGTCGACCAAGGAGCAAGCGGAGCGCGACGGCGATCCGGAGGGCTACTCGATCCCGGCGCAGCGTGAAGCCAACCGCCGCAAAGCGGAAGCCCTCGGCGTCGACATCGTGGCGGAGTTCGCCGACCGCGGCGAGTCCGCCCGTTCAGCACACCGCCCCGAGCTGCAGCGGCTCCTGGCCTACGTCCAAGAGAATGCGGTCGCCTACGTCCTGGTTCACAAGGTCGATCGGCTGGCCCGCAACCGCGTGGACGACGTCGAGATCAACCTGGCGCTGCGGAAGGCCGGCACCACGCTGGTCTCGGCGACTGAGAACATCGATGAGACCCCGAGCGGCATGCTGCTGCACGGGATCATGAGCACCATCGCGGAGTTTTACTCCCGCAACCTCGCCAATGAGGTCATCAAGGGGATGAGTCAGAAGGCGCGCACCGGCGGCACACCGAACCGGGCGCCCCTCGGCTACCGCAACGTCCGGATCGTCAACGAAGACGGGCGCGAGGTCCGCGGCATCGCCGTCGACCCGGAGCGCGGTTCGCTGATCACGTGGGCCTACGAGGCCTACGCGACCGGCGACTGGACACTGCTGCAGCTCGCCAACGAACTCGAAGCACGCGGACTGCGCACCGTGCCCACGCCGAAGCAGCCCAGCCGCCCGGTTCGGCCGAACATCGTCCACAAGATCCTGACCAGCCCGTACTACCGCGGCGAGGTGCTGTGGCGCGGTGGCAGCTATCCCGGCCGACACAAGCCGCTGATCGATGAGGTCACGTGGCACCGGGTCCAAACGGTGCTGTCGACGCACCGCGTCGGCGAGAAGCAGCGCACTCATCCGCACTACCTCAAGTCGACGGTCTTCTGCGGCACCTGCGGCAGCCGCTTCATCGTCAACCTGTCCACCAACCGCTACGGCGCCAGCTATCCCTATTTCGTCTGCCTGGGGCGGCACCAGAAGCGCACCGGCTGCACGCAGAAGGCCCTCCTCATCGGGGCGGTCGAGGAGCGCGTGCAGGAGTTCTACGCCCACGTCGAGCTGCCCGGCGAGCTGCGCAGCCGGATCGAGGCATTCTTGCGCGAGGAGCTGGCTGGGCAACGCGAGCAGGCCCGCCGTCAGGAAGTCGAGCTGACGACTCAGCGCCAACGACTCGTCAACGAGCGAGCCAAACTGCTGCAGGCGCACTACGCCGGTGCAGTCCCCCTCGACCTCCTCAAGGTCGAGCAGGACCGCATCGCCGCCGAACTGGCCCGGGTCGAAGACCGCCTGTCACGCGCCACCACCGCCTCCCACGAGGTGGATGAGAGCCTCAGCGCTGCCCTCGACCTGCTGAGCGACTGCGCCCAGGCCTACGGGCGAGCCACGGACACCGTGCGGCGGCTCTACAACCAGGCCTTCTTCGAGAAGATCCTGATCACCGACGGCGACGTCCGCGCCGTCTTGGCGGAGCCGTTCCGCACCCTGATCGGGCCGCAGGCCATCCATGCGGCCCACGCCGACGCCCACGCCTCGACGGACGCCGCCGACGATCCGCCCGAGGAAGGCCCTGACGCCTCCCCGGACGCGTGGACGACCGAACACCTTCGCCTCATCCGCACGTGGCCCCTGCGGGCAGGAGGGCCGGAAACGAAACAACCTGCACCATGGGGTGCAGGTTGGAAACGAATCACTTTGGTGCCCCCAGCAGGATTCGAACCTGCGACACACGGTTTAGGAAACCGATGCTCTATCCCCTGAGCTATGGGGGCTCGTGGATCGCGCGGGCAGCGCCGCCGACCGGGGGTGTGCGGCACCGAGGCTA
>Ga0210040_10002106_pt1 | contig 28655 bp, 25 predicted proteins | sample CryGeyCG12114_NA_FD_185462 | JGI IMG/M metagenome (GOLD analysis project Ga0210040, IMG submission 185462) | Groundwater microbial communities from aquifer - Crystal Geyser CG19_WC_8/21/14_NA (SPAdes) (version 2) | ecosystem: Environmental > Aquatic > Deep subsurface > Groundwater | place: USA... | reverse complement strand
TACGACGACTGTATTGAAGAATGTACAAGAGCAGCAAAAATAGGAAAAAAGACAGGAGCGGAGAAGCAAATGATTTCTAAAGCTTTTATACGAATGTCTAGTGCTTACAGAAAACTGGACGATTTAGTCAAAGCCAAAGAATGTTTAGAAAATGCTGCTAAAGAACATGATAATCCACAAATAACACTTCGCATGGCAGAAGTTGAACATATGATTGAAAAGAAAAAGCGATGGGAAGATGATAGTAAAATGAGCTTAGCTGATCATCTTGAAAAAGCCAAACATTTAGAAGAAAATGAAAAGTACGAGGAGGCCCTAGCTGAGCACAAAAAGATTTTGGAAAAAGATCCAAGTAACAGAATCTCTCTCGTAGAAGTTCAGGTAGTTTGTGCAAAAGATGTTCCATAATTTTTGTGATTGTTGTAGGTTGTATCACTTTCTTCATTATTTTCTTTAGAGACTTGGGGAAATAGTAAATGAACGAAACGAAAAATTAAAAACAGAAATGCTAGGTAAGTTAATAGTTTATAGAGCACCAAAGTAAAAGTACCGTTTTATTCTGCACCACCCCAGGTATTGGCTCCCCGCTCTATTTAGTGTTAACTTAATTATGAATCTAACTTTTTTTGTATCATAGGAAAACTGAAAGATTTAGGGAATACAATTCTGAGGCCTTTCGGACTGTCTACAAGTAATTTCCAGCTCCAACCCAGTGAAGGTGGTGGCTATTCCATAAATTTCCAAAAATAATGTTATTGAACAAGTCATTTTATTTGTAAATTTTTTAAGTATGTAGAAATTAACTAAAATATTATTGGTTCTATTCTAAGCAAACTGCAAGCATTTACATATTTCAGTTTTGCAGTCGTGACCTTATCTATGCCTTTTTGTTATTTTGATTATTGGTGCATTTAGTCGCGACCATGTTATAATAATGAGTTATATCCTTAGCCTTTTGAGGTACTACAAAAGCCAATGAATATATTGTACACTGAAATAGTGGTTGAATTTGTTTGTTTGTTTGTGCATGGACGGGGAATAACGCATAAGTAATCTTCAGTTCAGCACATATCGTCGTACGTTAAAAATCTGTCAATTGCATGTACTACTCCATTAGTTGCCGGTATATCAGCATGAACTGTTCGAGCCAGTCCCACATCACGAATGCGACCTGAGAATAATTCAAAAGTTTTGTATCAGCTATAAATTTTACTGATTGAAGTACCTCTGTACGAAATGTCGCGAGCCCAACATACCATTTCTGATTCCAATTTCTAATTCTCTCTCTGCTGCAGTTGTAACTTGTTGCCCGTCGGTGTTGATAGCTGGACTGAAGTATGTTCCAATGATTACGTGTTGTAAAATTAAAGATTGCAGAGATTGTGCTGAATTTGTTCCTATTTAAAAAATTAAAAATATAATATATACTTGACATAATTCTATCGATTTTGTAGAATTTGTTGAAAAGCATGTAAATCAACCGTTATTGAAATTTCCTGGGTTATCTAGAGCATTTTTTATGCGAGATGGCAGCAAATCAAAAGCATCGTTGTGTGGGACAAATACAGTCAATGGATTGCCTACAGAAAACATGATTTTAGTACTTGATGATGTCGTCCCGCTATTCTATAGTGAAATTGCAGTTTAGAACACGTACCAATATTTTTTAGCTCTTCTTGAAGCCCAGCTTTAACAACATAATCCCTGAACTTGGAAAATGAAGTGCAATTGTCTAAAACGTCGAAAATTGTTCCAACAGGAACTGGAAACAATGTATCTCCAATCACGTGAACTACTCCATTGCTAGCAATTGCGTCTGGTACGGTTACAGTCACTTGATTTATAGTTGGTTTCTGTATGTTAGCCAAAAAAAATCTTTAAAAAAAAACTCACTCAAGATTAAAATATTGTTATTCTTACCTTATCAGCAAATAATCGTACAGCCACAGGCTTTCCATGCAGCAATGTTGGGATACGCATTTCGTTTTTGAAATCCTTAGACGTGATTTTGCCTACACTCACATGATATACCAACATTTGAGCGAGTAACTCTGAATCAGCTAGTAACTTTCTTTGAGCCCATTTTGGAATTCTATCTATGGCATCATCCTGTATGATAATAAATATAATCGTATTCAATATTTGGCAGTGGTTACAAAGACAAAAAATATCCTTTCCTGTCTTAAAGTTCAATTCTCTTCAGTTTCTATATCACATACCGTTGGTGCAAATACTGTGTACGGTCCGGATCCTGTAAAATTCCAATTAAATAATTAAATTCAATTACTAAAATCTCATTACTCCATTCCTCTGTTTCATTTTAACAGTCCATTACTCTATTTTTTTATTTACTTTATATAATCCACTGAACGAATTGCTTCCTATTGAAAGAGCAATAATGGGGCATATTGAGAAAAAAATCATAAAATTGTTTTGGCTTTCAACGCTCACGAGAATCTTCTCTTTGTGATAGTAATAATATTTACTCAAGCTTTACTGTTTTAGTATCATTTTATTGAATTCTTGGTTATTAATAGATAGATTAGCAAACCTAATACGGTTGGGGCTTGGAGGAATTACTTTTGCTTTTGCTCTAAACTCGCGTAATAACAACACTTAACAAGAAAGCTGCATGTGAGTGTGGCAGTACAATGCTATCTATTTGAAGTTGTAGGCATCAATATCAATATTTGTACTAATGAATATTATTATCAAGTTAATTAGAGATGAAAGACAGTGAAACATATTGTCAGTACCTTGTAAGGCATCGCCAAGCTGTGTCTGCTGAATCAATTGAAGAAACGTGGTAGCACGCAGCTCTTTCAACACGTCAATAATGGTGGTCCGTCGCGGATGATTAACTGCTTTCCCTGTCGCATCATTGACCTTAAGAAACAGATAAATAAATGGATGATTTCATCCATGGAATAACATGCAGAGCTAAGCAATTGCTAGCTACATGTCCATATGTAAACTAAGAAACTTTATGCATACAGTTACTGCTTTGGTCAAGCAATCTAGCATTCATTTACAAAACAGGCCTGCAAGAAATGTACGCTCGGTGACAAAAAATCTTAGTTTTCTTCTAACAGACGATTTTTAAAACAAAAGATGCAAAATAAAAACTTTTTGGGTGTAGCAATTTTAAATTTACCTTTTCCTGATCCTTTGCAGGGTTAAATAGACTACCTACTTCCGAAAAAATTTGACCACTACTGCTTGCTACCCAAAGGCACAAAACAAAAACACCCCAACCTTTCATTTTCTAACTAAATGTAAATGTTATTCAAACGGAGAACACTTAACAACTGATCACTTTTATTTCTTGTGGCACTCCTCACATACTCTGGTAAGACCAAGGCAGCGACAGATACTAAAACTGTTTTGACAAGATGAGCGTGACCAACCATGTTATTAACCTTTCTCAGTCTCTTTTCATCAGAGGAAACCAGCTTATAAACTAAATGTGTGTATATCAAAGCGTATGCATTCTCAATTCTACGTACGATACAATTCGCACACCACACATACATACGAGGACGGGTGGAGAAGAATTGAAGAATGGACACCCATTGCTGTAAATGAAAGGTAGAATGAAATTTTTTTCTTCATTCACATAACTAAAGTAAGTATGGCATGCGCCAGGCTTTCAGCATAAGCAAAATGCCCACTATACGAGGAATGGTGATCATGTTTGCATATTCAATATACTACTATACTACTGCCAGGACAAAGTTCTTGGGGGCAAAAAACGTGTCTTGGGCGAGCTGATAACTGACTGAGATTGAAACTTATAATGAAAAAATATCATGTTGACGTCCATAAGATACAACTGCAAGACTTTTTATTTCATACACGGTCATCTTATATCGTTTGTTTTTTTCACTCTGATTCTGACTGAATGCTCGAACGTGACTTAAAAAACCGTGATGGCTATAGTCCTCATGAGATGTCTAGCAAATTTCACTTATTGAAACAGCAGATTACAACCGATTCTAGTTTCTAGTGGAACGTAATAAAACAATGATTCAGCCTGAGATTCATGTACCACCCAATATGATACGTATCACAACACCTTGCTGAACTGTACTTCATGATACTTGTATAACAATTATTCGTGACACATGAAACGCCTTATTTTACACCATAGCTAATAAGACATTTATTACCGTTGCATGAAATTTAACCTTTTCCACTTAGGTTTAAATTACCTTTATAATGCCAGCAATTAACAGACTAGTTTTCTGGCGACCGAAAAACCTAATACTTTTTTCCCTGATCTGTTCACAGTTAAGCAATTAGTGCGTTACACTTATAAATCATTTTGAAATAGGTTAGGATTTTGTTCATAAACATAGCAGCACTTTAGTACATGGTACGTATGTAATTTCTAAAAGAACGTTCTCCCACAAGCCGATTAACTTCATTGTGGTCCATAGGATTTTTTTTACATACTTGTTGCCACAATGCCTTTGTGTGGATGAAACCATGCTCTATAATACTAGATGCGATATAAAATTTGAAATTTCGGGCACATGCATGCAAGACATGGAGGATACTAGTGCACAAATTGAATTTAAACATGGTAGACGGATGAGGGTAACCATGCGAAAATTCAATCAGCTTGTTGAGAACGCTATCAGGAGAAGACACTCTTTTGCGTCCTAAAATCGGGAGCCTGTTGCTTGCTGCTTGTATGTTGTAAATGCTAAATGAGAGAGTTTTCCCGAATTCTCTTAAAATGGTCATACAATTTTCATGGAACAGTTCAGTTGTACTAAAGTTCATGGGAAGGCATGATGCCTTTTCCGTTGGTTAGCTCCACCATCTTGGTATTTGTTAGCGTCCTGTGTGACAATCTCCTTTTAACGGTGGTTGGTAAGGAATTTGATATTTTCCCCAGGAATCCAAGTAATTATGCTTGTTATTTCTATAACGAGTAACAAAAAATACCGTCCAAGACCTGATGAACCAGTATCGTGTGAAAACAAAAGTTTTCAGTACATGAGAATACCCGTTATTGCATCTTTCCTGTTTGTAAAAACAGTGGTAAAGTAATCCGTATGTTTTTTCATTTCAGTGCCTATTTTGCCGGAAATTCTGAGAGAACAACCTGAAGCTTCCAATTATGATGCTTTTGTGCACGGGTGGAATGCAACAACTGCTCACAAATGTTTGCAGCAGCTTTTACACTTGAATTTGTTGAAAGAGAATACTCAACTGGGATTGCTGTTTTCCACTAAAGTAAGCGGTAGTATTTTGGATTTACTAAATAAGTGTCAAGTCATGGTTAAAAAAAGATTCACAACCAGAATGAAAGTTTAATATGAATTGAAACCATAATAGTTGAATGCATTTTTTCGTCCCCAACTGGTGATTGCTTTGACATGTAATGTACTGTTCCTTTCATTTCAATTTTTCCATTCTTGTATGTACTATTACATTTAGGGATATGATGCGCCAACTAACGATTTACAAAAGTGAGTTCTTGAGTGGAGGCATAAAAAAACTGTCATTGTTTAAACTAAACTTTATCTAAAAGAGGCTGCTTCAATTTTAATTTCGTATTTACCACAATAGAATGCACGTTTTCCCTTGCTCTATTTTAATTGTTTGCACAGGCTATTGTACAGCTAATCTGCAATCCACTTGTGGGAAATCTGACATTCAAGATTGGTTGCAAATTGCCCCTGTGTGTTGGAAACTTCATCTTATTTTTGTGTTCATTAGGTGCGTGACTGTAATATTTTACATGAATTCAATCTCACATATGCATTCACAAAAAAGTGTAATTTTTATTTGGCATGCACATAACAAATACTGTTTGCTTTACAGTATTTGGATTTGCTGACTCGTATGGATTATTTTTGTTGGGTCGAAGTTTTCATGGACTAGCAAGTGCGTTGATTATGATCTCAGGGATGGCTTTGGTAGCATCAGAAAATACTAATGATAGTGATCGTACAAAAGTTTTGGGAAAAGTTATGGGTGCTGCAGCACTTGGAGTCCTCATTGGATACCCATTTGGTGGCTTCACTTTTGCACTGTTTGGCAAAAGTTTTCCTTTTCTGACCATTGCTGTTCTCGCATTCTTTAATTGTGGTCGGTTTAAAAATGTATTCAACTATGAAACTTCTATTCAAAATTAAATGACTGCCCCACTTATGCGATTTGTAGGACTTCAGACATTCCGATTGAATTTGCCCTTGACATATTTATCCCAAGAATCCCTACCAGACATGAAAATTCAAAGTCCCAGCAACGTTAAACAAGTAAGGTGTTGGACTTTACTAAAGGATAAGTCTATTTTGATCATCACTATTGCGGTCTGGCTATCCACAATGGGCATTGCAGTGTTGGAGCCAACATTGCCAATATGGTTGATCGACAAGATTGATCCACCGGTAACATACAAGTTATCTTCCTACCATTTGATTAAATCACTTAACATATTAACTAAGTTCTTCCATTTGTTTTTCAGAAATGGCAGCTGGGACTGGTTTTTGTGCCAGTATGTTTTATTATAAACGTTACTTTTATCTTACCAAGTAAGTGTTATTATCAATTGCAATGCTGAGTAATTATCTCCACAGGATAGTTTTGGCTACTTTTTGGGAGCCAACTACTCAGGAGAAGTATCTAGAAAATTTGGCAGATGGAAACTGTCCATGGGATCTTTAGGAATGATTGGAGTAGCCTGTTTTGCAGTCAGTGCATGTACATACATACACACGTTGTATAAAATTGTGGTTAATTTAATGGAGTCTTGATGCTGTTTTTTGAACAATTAGCTCCCAATGGCCAGTACCGTTTGGCAGTTAGCTATGCCACATTTTTTTCTGGGAATTGGGCTTGGCATTATTGATGCTTCATTGATGCCCCTTCTGGCTAGACTAGCAGATGAGAGATATGAGGCGGGATATGGAGCTGTGTATGCTTTGGCCCAAACTGCTGTTGCTTTAGCATACTCTACAGGTGCGGTAGTTCTGCAGCAAAAGATTAAAATTGTGTTAGCAATTCTGTTCATAAGGAAAATCTGAAAGGAATCTGTTGATTATTCTGATGATGCATTGTTTATGAACTTGCAAAGGTCCAATAATTGGTGGAGAACTAGTTCCTGTCATAGGTTTCGCTGATTTAATGCGGTGCATTGGGTTCGTAAATCTCCTTTATTGCCCTTTCATGACCCTGCTTATAGATTCGGAAAGTTGTGTTCATGAAGATGATGAAGAAAATGATGGGAATATAATGGAAGCACTACCTCTGACATACTTTCAAGCAAAAATTCAACCAGCGGTTTCCAAATCCTATGGCTTCGGTTCAAGCAAATATCAACGTTTTCGTGATGAGTTAGATTCTGATTAAGGTAAATGCTGTTATACCAATTTCTAGCCATGTGTATTTATTTAAATGGTTAGAACTGAATGCATTTCTTAGTCGATTCAGTGTATACTATATATTACAGAAGTTTATGAAGGTACAGTGCAATCAAAAATGATGAATTGTTGAATATTATAGTTAGTTTAATGAAAACATTTGTTGAAGACGATTATCTGCATGTTCATCAACATGGAACCGATAAAAAAGGTTAATAAATAAAATGATTGAAAAAAATGTTTCCTTTGTTTTGATTTATATCATACAGTTTGGTAAAAATTAAAAAAATTATTCATGCTGAATTATGTAAATAATACAAGATAGAAAATTAGTTTTCCAAAAATGATTGGACACCCGAGGCAACACAAAATAACTTCATGATTTTACTTTAAACCATCAAAATGATTCCTAGCTCCATAGAAAAGTACAATAGAATTTTCTTCTCACAGTATAAAGCTATTGAAATTGTTTGAAATCAAGGTAAATGTTCTAGTGTAGGTTTGGATCCACTTATTGTTAAATCAATGCCAGTCAAACCTATTGATTTATTGATTGAAATTTTTGAGTAACTTTTGAAGCATTATACGTTTTCAAGAATTACTATAGTTTCGAATGATTAAGTTGTGGGGAATTCAAACAAAGTAGTTTGCATAATAGCATAAAAATCCAAACTATAAATTGAATTTCTGTATTGCAGTTATAACTTGACTAGATTAGCAACGATACTAAAGGATAATTCAAAATACTGTACTATAAAAGTTCACACTTGGCTTCAAATTCATTATGTCCGGAACATTTAGTTATATGAACATAAAATCTACATCTATTGCAAAAGATGCAGTAAGTGAATGAAACGTCAATGTTTTTAAGCTGCAAAAATGCACAATAAGTTTACGGAAAACATTAACTCAAATACTTATGCATTGTACTACAGGAGGAAAAGAGGCGAGATTCAAGAGACAAGGCTATGCTACTGTTCTGTTTTCAACTACTTTTGGAAAATGGGTAAAATCAAAATATTAGCGTACAGCATATTTTAATGAAATAATTCTGAAACCTCATAACGATTACATTGCATGTTGTTAAAGCTATGCAGATACAGTAGCAACATTTGCGGACGAATGCTCCCTTAATTTAGACCAGTATACATTGTGTGAGAATATCGATCTCCGTTCAATCTTTATTGATTTCGAAGCCTATTATCACATACGGTTCCAAAGATATCCTCAGTATTTTAGGTTAGTCACGAAAACATTGTTACAAAAACTCATTGCATCAAAAGTATGACTGTTTGCAAAAATATCACTTGGTTGCCAGAAAACTATCCGCTGGGGGAGAAAGTCTACTTGCCAAGCTAAAAAGTCAACGAAATGTCAAACAAAAACAAAGTAGAAATGCTTGCAAAGCAAAACCATCCTTACCAGAATTGGATGGAGCTGGTGAGCCTCATATTCAAGGGTCATCAGCTATGCCTAGTGTGCAATTACCATCACTATACCCATCTCAGATGCCAGTAGGGCAATGTAATGATGGGAAGCTACTAAAGCCAATTTCAAATCTGGACTTTGCTACAGAGGAAATGCGTTGTTTTGCAGAGACAATCCAGAAAGTTAGTTTTGTGATCCGAGATTAAAAGCTTTTATACATGGTCCTTTGGTTCTATGTATGGATGAATGAGAATTACCAAAGTTTCAGAGCTCGTATATAGTTAGAAGTAAATGTAAAATTACCAATGTTCTTACAAGTTTCCCCTTTAATTGAATTATATCGGCCGTCTTTACACAGGATATTGTAGTCAGCAGTCTAAATGTGGACTGGAGCGATGTTATTGGCAAAAATTTAGATAAAGCCAAATCTGTTTTGATGGAAACTTTTCAATTCAGCAAAGAGCTCGTAAACTTTTTCGGGACTACTGTTCCATCGTGGAGAGGTTTACTGTTATTTGGGCCTCCTGGAACTGGTATTATTACAAACTCAATTAGAAAATTAGAAGCGTAATTTTTTTACAACAAACGGCAATTTACAGTTGCAATTTTTGGTTGCTATCTTCCTTTGTTGTGACATACCTTTATGCCCATACTACTACTACATTACAAGCGTACTCATTTTCTTTAGGAAAAACTTTGTTGGCAAAAGCTGTGGCGTCAAAATGCAACGCAACTTTTTTTAATATTCCTTCATCCTCAATAGTGAGCAAATGGCGTGGGGATTCCGAAAAAATGGTGAAAGTATGTATCAATCAGATATTTAATTAACATGTTTTGAGTGAAAATTTTCACTGACCCTTACCCCTTTAAATCGCATATTTTACTAGTAAACAAGTTTCACAGCCTAATAGTCCAAATTCCTGTTTAAAATGTATTGAATGCTGATAGATATTATTCGATTTGGCACGGTTCCACGCTCCATCTATAATATTTTTCGACGAGTTTGATGCTCTTGCTTCCAATAGAGATGTTACAGGGGAAAGTGATGCATCAAGACGATTGAAAAGTGAAATTTTGCAACAAATTGATGGTTTAATGGCCAGTTTGGAATCTCAGGACAACCATGTATTCGTTCTGGGAGCGACTAATCTTCCTTGGTATTCTGAGGACCAAACTTTAAAAATATAAATACAGCTGCCTGAAATTATAATGAAAAATTTACATAATGAAGGGAAATAGATCCGGCAATAATTCGGAGAATGGAAAAAAGAGTATACATTCCTCTTCCGGATATGGAAGAACGATGCGAAATTTTCAAACTTTATTTAAGCAAAATGGCCAAAGGAATTGCTGAAAAAAGTCAAGGAAAGAATTCCTTAGTGTGTCAACTAAACTTGAATACGCTTTCTGAAGTAATGTATAAAAAGTTATGATTGCATGCAAACAACAAATCCTTTGATGTCAAGTTTATTAACAAAAGTTCAATTTTCTCATTAGGAAACAGAAGGTTATTCTGGTTCTGACTTGCATCAAATAATTAAGGAAACAGTGATTCAAAAGTTTAGGGAGCATTATTCTCCAAGTTTGCGTAAGTTTGATTATATGAACATCCGACATTTCATTTGTATTCCATATGCATACGAAGATTTTCTGAATAACTATAAACCCATGTAACCATAGGCAAACTTCCCATATTTACGGATGATATTTTACAAGTACTTCACAAAATTTCACCTACTGTGACATCCCAACAGTTGGAAAAGTTTGACAAATGGGCGAATAGTTACAAATAAGTGTTTTCTGAGCCTTCATAATCCTTATCCGATATTTGACCGTTAATAATATGTATGTGAATAAAACTGTTCTTGTCCTTTGTAAAATCTTCAATTTTTAGCCCAGTACAGGGCTTATGGGATAGTGACTATTACTTTTCAATGGTTCATCGTGTCACTGTTACATTTTCGGCATTTTATTTTTAAGAGTTTTGTTACGAGTGAAATTAAAGAAAAAATTCCTTCTTGATTCCTGTGTCATTTTTCTGTACAAGCGTACAGTAGAAGCACAATTATTGATCAAATGAGTTACTACAGTAGTACTTATGTACTTGTACTTCCTTCGCTACATAGGAGCAGTAGTATTGAGAAGTTGAGGCTTTCATAAGCCCAAAGCTCATTTCACACGAATTTTCCATGAGAGCCCATTCAACTTTCAAACTGCCTGCGACTAAAAGAGTCAGCTGTGACTGCAAGACAGTTTTCTGCGGGACTAGTTCTGTCAATAAACTGTTGACATGCCACAAATGGTAAGTAAATAGTACAAAATATGCATTACAGTTTTACACGAATTATAGTTAATTTAGATATTATATGAAATCATATGAAATGACATTGTGTTAAGTCTTTGCATTTTGCACGCAATACGTCAACTTAAATACCCAACCCATATGTATTTCCTTTGTGGACCTTGACTTCAATAAATGCCCCAGTTTTACAACAACACAAACAAAATTTAAATTCATTATTATAAAGTGTGTTGGATTAGTTGAAGCTAAAGGTCATACCGAAAGTCTGCTGTTGAAGCATATGCATTTATGCTAGAAAATTTAGCATTGGCTTGATAGGTATGGTATAAAGAATAACGTGAAGGAAATATTTGTGTATCATGATTTTGCTGACAAAGAGTTATTTAAGTACTGACGGTAATAATTTTGTTTACGATTTTTTCCTGGTTCTTGTACACGGCATGTAAGCATTCCTCTTTGTTTAAATTGTTGTAGAATGAAGAACTGAGAGGAAGTAACATTCTCAGCCCAGCCAACAGTTTTAATTGAAAAAAAAATCTGCTACAATGGACGAAATTAATATGCCTCCCGATTTTAAGCCAAAAATTTTAATTTTGATAAGTGGCAAACGAAAATGTGGGAAGGATTTTTTCGTAGACCTGCTGCAAAAACGGTAAGCTCAAGTTATGATTAAATTTCGCATTGCTTAGTTAATAAAATGTGTATGATAAATATATATCTTTTCCATTGTATTTCCAGGCTTGAAGCTGCTAATTGTAAAGCTGCGGTTTTAAGAATTGCAGAGCCAATCAAATACTATTGGGCTCAAAAGCATAGTCTAGATTTTGAAAAATTGCTCGACACTAGTGAATACAAAGAGCAGCATAGGTTGAAGATGGTCGAGTGGAGTATGGAAGTTAGAGCAAATAGTTATGGCTACTTTAATAAAGAAGCAATCAAGATGGCGAAAGGTTTGATAAAGATCAATGCTATATCGAGTGGTAAAAGCGGGATACATGAATATGATTGAAATGACAATAATAATTTTAATTTCAGCTGTTGGAAACCCGGTATGGATATGCGCAGATCTTCGACATTCCAAAGACAGACAATGGTTTTTTGAGCACTACAAAGATCAAATTAAGACTGTAAAGGCAACTGCAGACCAAGAAATCAGAATGCAGCGTGGTTGGAAGTTCACACCAGGTGTAGATGATGGCCCTTCCGAATGTGATTCAGATAATTGGCATGAATGGGATTTAGTTGTGGAAAATCATGGGAAAGCAGAAGATCTTAATAGATACCTAGAAATAGTGCATGGGTGGATTACAAAAGCGTTGGAATCCTAAATCCTGTGTACAGATTTGCTAATTCGGTAGTACGAAACTTCTGGTGATTGCAACAAAGGTGCCCTAAAACTCTTTTTCGAGTTTATTTTGCCAAATAAAAATGTGTACTGCAAACTGCAAATCATATGATCTTGGTGACTGCTTTTTGTATTTATCTGATAGTGTCATACAAACTGTTAATGCTGCATTATTGGATAAAAGTTATTCTGGAGACGTTTGTTGTCCTCCATCAATCTTAACAATTAAATCTACAGTCTAATAAATCATATCTTGAAATTATGGCTATGGAGCTAAAGTTTCTCTGAATCATAGAGATAAATATGCTGTTTATTTGCATGGAGGAGGTTCCATTGTTTACTGGATGATAGAATGGAACTTCATTCTTTATAGGGAATACATTTGAAGATTGCTTCAAAAGATGAGATGTCTGACTGGTGTAACAGTCAAGAGAGCAGCATTGAAATATTGAATGCTCTGAATGTAAATATATCCTCAGAAGGGCTGATTGAGAGATTGTTATAATGTATGCAAAATTCTTGGATATATGCGCGCATTGAATCTTGAATCTACTTATTATCATATTTATTTATTATGTATCATAAATAGTATGTCCTAATTTTCTATTGGATGAAGTCCATGAATATGAATGTATACATATAAAAAGCATGCGGTGAAAAACACGGAATTACACGCTTCTGATTCCGTAGATAGGGAAAATAGAAATAGAGTACAAATCTTTCAATAGAGTGCACAAGACAGGCAGAAACGAAATCTGCCCTTCTATTTCCATTCAATTCCGTTGCATTGCGTTTTCATATATTTAGTAGCTCTCTCAATGCATGCAGCGAATCCAAGAAGCTTTATACGATCCCACCGTTTTTTTGGTGTTTCTCAGTCCAGAAAGACAGGAAGAAGGTGAGGGATCCCTCCAAAAGTACAGTTTCCTCTCTTACTGTCTTGACCCAAGGACCTCGTCTGTTTCTGTATGCAGTGCAGTGTAATTAATTCTCCAACTGGAATGAAATTTTCAACAGAAAATTTTCATTTTGTTGCCCAAGTAAGTATCTTTTCTTTGTTAAGACTGCGCTACCATCATAAATACAATTAAAATTGTCATTTTTGTGTTATTACTATGTGGAGGTGATGGAGAATGAAGCGGTAATAGTGACATTGTGGATGCTCTAATTGTTTCTAAATTTTCGTCAATTATAGGTTTTTCTAACAGTATTCGGAACTCTGGGTGCGATGCTGTGAAGATGTAAAATAAATTGGAAGATTAAGAAACCATATTTTACTTGGCTTGGGGAACGTTATTACACTGCTGTTTACGCGGTTTGAAACAGTAATTTTTTAACCCTTTGCTTTTACACAACTGCTGAATCTATTTAGCATTCGTATAGTTTGAACTGTTGATATGATGAAAAAAACTGGCCAGAGTTCTGAAAAAATTGATGTACACTGTATAATTACATTAGTCTGATCACATTCGAATGAAACACGCAATTAAATGGACCAGCCATAAGTAAATAAATTATAATAAGTTCTTATTCGGTCTTTAAGACTTAAAGTTTTTTGTTATTACTATTTGTTAGATGCCAAAATGGAAACTGGAATAAGTGACAGTGACCCTCGAGCAATGCTGCTACCTGAGTCTGTGCCAATTATCAGGTCAATGTTGGACGAAGAAGAGGACTCCAACTCCACAGATCTTCCATCCACTGTGGATATGGAGGCCCTGAAGGTATTTTGGCTCTTCTAACTATTTAAATCCATGTTCACTTCTCTTAGTGTGTTACCTATTTAAGCGCATTAAAACATTCAACTTCAACAACACCAACACCCTCATTCACGATGATTGTTGATTTTCCAGGAGCACAATATTTCACTCATCGACTCCTCAATGCATTTAAGAAACTGGCGGCACTCCAGTGATATTAAGCAGAAATCCAAACCGGCTGAGGCTCCTCGAAGTTCCATACAAACGTCAAATACAGTGAGCGTGGACAAGCAGCTTCCTGTGCATGCAAATCCTTACGATGATTCTGTCCCGTCTTCAAATGTATTGCTATTGTCTCTTTACTTCTATATTTCACTGTAGAGCACGTTTTCTGCAATTTTGGTGGTAATTAAGTAGGCATGATTTTGCTGTGATTTGTGCTCATCTAGTGTCCGTTTATCTTTATCATTTATTTTATGATATTTGAAGAGATTATGTGATGAAAAAAACTGGCCAGAGTTCTGAGAACTTGATGTATACTGTATAATTACATAAATCTGATCAATCTTTTCTTCACCCATCTAGAGTAATTTCCTTTTTTCTGAGATAAAAATTTTAGAATATAATTTTTCTTGCAAAATTTAATATTCCAGAGTTCGGGTAGTGATTCCAGTTCAAGCTCCTCGTCCTCTGATTCGGATTCTTCATGTGACAGCACAGAATCAACAGACTCGTCAGGTTCAGATAGCGATAGCTCTGTTTCGGATTCCTCTAGTTCGCTATCAAAGTCAAAAACACTACCAGGCAGCAAAAAAGAAGTTGCCGGGCTACACGATAAAACAAATGGAACAAGCAATACTTTAACTACAGATCGAAGTTTCTCTGTCAGTCAATGCAACTACGAGTCGGGAAAAGTAAGAATTAAATTAGCAGCTCTAAAAATTCCTGAACGTCAACTTCAAGTTCCCACTGGCAAAATGTGCTTCACTGCTGGAAATTCTGAGCAAGACTTGCGTAGTAAAAGTGTTGAAAATGTTCATGACGCCGAAAAGTTTGCCAAAAACGAATCGATAGAGAAATATGGAAGTGGTAAGTCTAGTATCAGTGAACCAGCAACGCCCCTAAGACGTAGCTCTAGAAATAACGATCTTGAGCGAAAAACCCCAGTTCCATCTGTCAAAAGTAAAGATTCAGGAGAAGCAGATAACCAGCTATTAGTTCCCCAAAATCATAGCTCTGCTACAGAAAAGAAGACAAAGAATCTTGAAAAGCAGCAGGAAGTATCCCAAGCAAAACATGATTCAAAGCAAAAATCTTCCAAAGGTCTTAGCCTTATTAATGCAGTACCTGTTAGACCATTGAACGAATTCGTAACAATGACTTTGAACAATGGGCAACTAAGCAGCAATAAACAAATATGCAATGCTGAAGTCCCCTCTACTGAGGAAGACCTGAGTGACCACCACAAGAAATTTGTTGATCCTATGGTGTATCTTCAGAAAAGAGATGTTACTATCTTGCCTGTTACTCCAGGTCAGACATCTCATCTTTTGAAACAATCTTCAAATTTATTCCCTACAAAGGATGAAGTTTCCATCCTATCATCGTTTAAAACAACTGGAAACTCCTCCATGCATAGTTCATCCCTAGCGGGTCGTCGCAGTTCTACTAGAAGATCTTCATTGGAGAAGTCAGACAAAATTCTATCCTCAAAACAGTCCGAGGTATCGCCTTCAAGGAGACTTAATTTCAACAACTCTGTTTTTGAAAGCTTCCCACAGTTATTTAATAATGCAGGCAAAAACAGAGATGTCTCCATTGAACCTGTCTTCAGTAATGGAACTCCGATAACAGCCAAAACCTCCTTGTCTAGAAATACGGAATCCAAAACTGTGCCGGTACCATCGACAATTCAGCATAAAAAAGGAGACGCTCAACACCGTGCTGGGAAAGAAAAACTGGCACCGAAGGGAAGTATAATAGATAAAATTGGGAAAAACTTGAGGAAAGCTAAAAGCGAGTCACCAAAAAAAGTAGATGTGACTAATGTGAATCGTGGAGAACGTGTAAAGATACCAGTCCCTGCAAATAGTAAAGTCACGGAATCTTATTGTGTCAGCAATAAATCTAAAGTGGTTAATTCTGGAGGTACTAGTAATGCTAAAAGTAATAACAAACTATCCATTTTTTCTACAGCTCTTGGAAGAAGTCGATCTGTAGCTAATGTTAATGAAGATACTCCATCAAGCCTGAAAAACAGTTCAAAATATTTTTCAGAGGAGTCTATGGCTGTCAATTCTGTAAATAAAGTTAGAAAGAGAATAAGTGAGTTGACTGGACAGCGTTCGGTGAAAGGGAAGCTTGTCTATGGAGATAAGTTGCAAGCAGATCGGGCTAGCAAAAATATAGAGAGTCCTAACTTGTTTGATAATTCGCATACCACTTCTTCATCCATTGCATCCACTCCTTCTCCAGTCAAGACTAAAGCAGCTAGAAAATACATTCCTGAACCGGAGCCCCTTCCTCCGTTGAAAAAAAAGAAGAAGTTCAAGAAGTCAAGGGTGAAAGTGAAAAAGAAGAAGTCCTCAAAACGGAAAACGAGGAAAGTTGTGATACCTGTGAAGAAAAAAGAAATTGATCAGGCGGCTTTAAAAACTGTTGATGATTTGTGTTCAGCAATTCGTAGAAACTGTATACTACGAGGAGACTCTTCGAGACTGAAAAAGAAAGTAGACCCTTTTATATTTGATAGAATAAGTTTTAAAAATTTCAAAACCCCGCTCATCCCAGTTGACATAATCCCAGCACCGGCACAATACCAATCAGAAAAGGTTTATTCTAAATCATGTACCAGCTCCCCCACGAAACAGGCAAGGCGAAGAAAAACTAGTAAAAGCGAGTCACATTCCAACGATGAAGATTGCAATGGCGGAGAAGTCCATCGCCTACCCTTGAAAAAACGACATCACAAAGCGGACAGCCCACAGAACGGTAATTTGTCCTTTGAAGAAGCCCTGAAGCTCAAAAAATCTAAAAAACGATTCACTTCTTCAACACCCTTATTTGGCAATACGGAGCCTTTCCAATGTGCAATCCATATGGGAAGCTCAGCAAAAAGCCAATTTTTCGAAAACCTTGGATCTGGCAAACCTGGCTTGACTGTTGAGTTTGAAGATTTCAAATCGTGTCTCATAAAGGAAGTAAAAGCAGGAAAAGGTGGAACCAGACGAAGGGCTGAGAATAAGTCAAAACGTTCTGAAATTGTTGAAGTTGCCATTTTACCTGAAGTTACTGAAACTAAAAGAAGATCCACTCGAACCCCAAAACCTAAAATTTTGGACATGGAAACAGTTGAACCTTCCAAGTCTCCTTCTATCTCACCCAAAAAGAAAACTGTAGCTCCAATTACTCCTACTAAAAAAGAAGAATTGGAAAATTTCCCTCCCTCACCTAGACCTCCTGCCCCTAAGACATACGGTAAACGGATTGCTAGGAAAAGGATTGGTACTACTGAATTGGACGCAGTTCCTGCGAAAAAAGCAAAAGAAGAAATTCCTGAAGAAGTAAGTATCAAAGTGGATTCAGATGATGAAGAAGAAATAAAATTATCTGTAATAAAGGAACTTGAAGTTATTGAAATGGAACCATCTCGACCACCTACACCAGTGTCTGCTCCTTCACCGACACAGAAACCATCAACTTCATCTTCTCCTGCAGCTTCGCCCGCTAGTGTGACTAGAAAGCGTCGTAAAGTGAACAAGACTGGATTCCCGAGCGTAAAGAAGAAAAAGAAGAGTTCTATAAACGGTCCCACTCCTATTGTGAAGCAAATCAGTGAGGATTCTTCAAGTAGCTTGATCAAAATTGATAGTACTGAAGCTGAAGTAATTGACGATATTCAACGATCTGATGTCCCTGTGATCACTAGTGAGCCAAATGAATTTGATAGGTTTACCCCGAACGAATTTTTGGAGGAACTGGAAGATAAGCACCGGTTCACGTTGTCATTGGGCGATCGAGTGAAGATGCGAAAGCGAAGTTCTATGGATGCTAAGGCATTGGCTGCTAATATGGCGTTGTTTAAAGCAGAGATGCCGTCTATATGTCCCGCATTTTTAGATGTCGTTGATCCTCCTATTGTCGTCCCAATGAAAAGTTACCTTTCGAACGGTCTTTTATCCACACAATATAAACTTGACGATGAATCAACCATCGGATCTCACCCCCTTCGTGTACCAGATCGTGTTTGTCTGCTGCCAGATTACGCTGATGACTATTTGTTTGTTCAACCTAGGGAGTATGAGCTGCCATTTGATATTTGGTGCTTCGGTGTGATTGATGCCAAGTACCATTTTGAGGAATGGCTTAATGTCAAGAGGGAAAAGGAGGAGGCTGAAGCTAAAGCTAGACGGTTGGAGAAGAGGAGAAAATCTGATTCTGCTGCTGGAAGCAGCTCCGGTGAAGGCAGTGGCAGTAACAACGCTGGCAGCATTGCCAGTTCTAAAGGAAGATCAAAGAAAGTACAAATGCCGGAAGTTATTCCTCAGTCGTGGCATTTCAAGAGGATTAAAACAAGTGAGTACATAATTTAATTTTTTGTGACTTGAGTATTGAGTTTTTTTAATCGATTGGGTTGTATTATTAATTCATGGCTCGTAATGTTTTGGTAGACACTTACTATGGAATGCCGAAACCACCCACTTCTAATGAATTGGACCAGCTGTGCACCTGTACGGACGGGTCAATAAAATGTGCCGGAGAAGACTGCCTTAATCGCCTTGTGTTTACTGAATGCCCACCTGCATGTGGAGAAACGTGTCAAAATCGGAGAATACAAAAGCATGATTGGGTGTTAAAGTTGAAACGATATTTGACCCCAAGTAAGGGTTATGGAGTGATGACCCACGAGGATATAAAGAAGGGGCAGTTTATTTTGGAGTATGTGGGAGAAGTTGTACCTGAAGCTGTCTTTCGAGAGCGAATGCATACCATCTACGCTAACGATACGCATCACTATTGTTTGCAACTTGATGGTGGTATGGTCATCGATGGTCACCGTGTAGGGGGTGAAGGTATGTTGATAATGTTGATATTATTAATATTTACTTATGTAACTATGAATTTATTGAAATGATGAAAAAACCGGCCAGAGTTCTGAAATAGAATGCTGTACACTGTATAATTACATTATCTGATCATTTATTGAAATATATATAATGCATCCAAAGGAAGACAACTGCATACTTTTAGACTACATATTTTCATATCAATGTAGGACGGTTTGTTAACCATTCTTGTGAACCTAACTGTGAAATGCAAAAATGGTCCGTGAATGGACTGTCAAGGATGGCGCTATTCGCCCTGCGAGACATAGCAAGTGGGGAAGAACTATCTTATGACTACAATTTCTCCTTATTCAATCCTTCTGAAGGACAGGTATGTACTTAAAGCTGATTTCATACTCATTGTAATTTTTTTTCGATTTTGAATTTGGGTGATAAATGAATTTAATGAATTTGTCGCAGCCTTGTCATTGTGGCAGTTCAAAGTGTCGTGAAGTTATTGGAGGTAGAGCTGTGAAAGCGAGTAAGAATGAGGCGGAATCGAAAAGGAAGTACCTCAATAGCAATAAAGATAACATAATTGGTACCCAAGATCCATCAGTATTTGATCGTATGAAAGTTTTAACAAGGAAGGATAGAATGTTTATTCAAAATCACCAGTGCTTTCTTGTCAGGAATTATGATCATGTAAGATATTTCTGTTCTAGATTATGTTTGTGATGGAATTTGAATTCAATAATGTATTTGAATATGGCTTCAGATATTGAAAGTTCACTTTGACTGTGAAGACGATGCTGGGGACAAATTAGAGAAAATCATATTAGGGTGGTTTTCAAGATACAAAGGTGCTTCAAGCAAAAACAAGCCACTTCAGCTTCCCGACGATGATCCAGAATTTGCTAGATCAGCACGTATCGCACAGATATTGTATGAAGTGTTTTTCAATATGAAAAATGCTAAAGGTAAGATTGCGATTATAATTTAGTTTTGAAATTGCAACCAGTGTTTGAGTATTTTTTTTTACTTTGACCATATTTTTTTATTTTTCGCATCTTTATAGATGAAAGTGGCAACCTTCTGTGTGATCTATTCATGGCAGTACCTCCCAAGAGAAAATATCCCCAATTCCACTCTCAGATTGCGGAACAAAACTTGGGCCAAGATATGCTGGATCTTACTCAAATTGGGAAGAAAATTCTTCGTGGCGAGTATGTGGGGATACAAGGACTAGAACTTGACTTGGGATTCGTTCTCACCACATTTGCCCAAGCGTACGAAACGGAGAAGCCGGAAGTTGCTGTTCTTGTGCAAAAGATCAAGAAAGTATATGTGAATTTAAAAAAGGAAGCAGTTCAATCGCTGGAACCATTCATAATCGTGAACGGCCCTTGGGATAAACTCCCCCCATTTGTTGAAGTGGAAATACTGCCTGAGCATGATGTAATTCGGTGCATATGTGAAACATATTCGGAAGAAGGGACAATGATTCAATGTGAGAGATGTTTCGTGTGGCAACATTGTGACTGCGTAGGTGTCACATCGAATGATCCCACTCAGTACAATAAAAGAAAGCAGTCGAAGAGTAAATCCAAATCTTCTACCCCAAGTAAATCAAACTCGTGTTCCCCTTCAAAATTATATGGACCTCGTTTGGCTCTCCCAAATACTGAGGAAGATCAGGTCAAAATCGATGACTTGCTTATAAATGTAAACGAAGTGCTGCCGGTTGTTGAAGCCTCAACAAAACAAGATGATATGGATGCTGTCCCAACTGTGCCTATTGACGAAATGGAAACTCAGATGATTGTTCCTGATCCCGTTGATATGGAAGTGGATGAGTCAAAGGACAATAAAAGGAACGTACAAGTCGAAAGAGGATTTGTGGGTGATTTAAGCGAGCATTACTATTGCGAATTGTGTGCTCCACGAGAGATGCCGGATGATGTAAGGGTCGGGGCCGAATTCGATGAACCTGACAAAACATTTTATTTGAAGTTGAGGAGAGAAGATGGATTATGTGTACGGAAAAACGACACTGTGTATGTCCTGCGAGATGTACCTGCAAATCAGAAGTTGAATGCTGGGAAAGATGCGGAAGAAGTAAAGAAGCCTGCTCGGACATATTTGAATGCTGGACCTCTTAATCCTCTTGAATGTGATATTTTTAGAGTGGATAGTTTATGGAAAGATGCAAGGTGAGCTTTTATAAAGTAATTTAATTTTAATTTTGCATGGGTCTAATGTGAAACCTATGAATCAATTTACAGTGGAGCCAGAATTCTGCATGGATACCAGTATTTGCGCCCCAATGAAACTTTTCATGAACAGAATAGAAAGTTTTATCCAAATGAGATCGTCAAGTCTCCTACTTTAGAAGCTTGTAGCATTGACCTCATTCATGGTAAATGCTGGGTGCTTGACCCTGCTACCTTCTGCAAAGGAAGGCCTATAGGTAATTACTTGGATGCGGTGACAGATTCGCCATACTATAATATAAATACGGTGCTTGAGTTGTTTAATTTTCGTTTTAGAATGTTTGGATAAGGAAGATCACATTTACATTTGTGAATATCGAGTTGACAAAGCTGCAAGATGTTTTAGCAAGTTGGGAAAGAACTCTCAAAGTGTCTGCATGAAACCATATGCTTTTAAAAATTTTGAAACGAGGTTGAAAATTCAAAGGAATTTTCATGTAAGTTTCAATTTTATAAATTTAATCCGAATATCCGAAAACGAGTTTCGTGATAAAATGAAGTAACGAATGTAACTTTCTTTATTTAGCCGCATGGTCCTCCAAGTCCTGATTTTCGTTTGAAACCTTCTACACTATTGTCGCAAGGAACAGGTGTAGAAAAATCGAGAACGAAAAAATCAGATGACAAAGGGAGAACTAGAGGAACTTCCACGACTCTTGAAAAACTTAATTTGGTGAAAAAGGTGAAAATCTGTGGCAAAACGCCACCTTAATCTTGCATGTAATGTGTCATTTTTTATTAACTATTCCTAGTTTCTTAATTTAACATATTTGGATTTGCAGAGATCTGAACAACGAGAGAGACTGAATAAGTTTGTCATGTCATTACGCCACCGTGTTCCTAGTTTCGACAAAAATTCAATGGATTTATCGCATTTATTATCAGGTCGTAAAAAATCAGTGAAAAAGTTGTCGGCTCTATAAGCATAAGTACTTAAGTTTTAAAACGAATAAGCCGGTATTTGATTTAATGTGGTTAGATCCGTTTGGTCCGATTTTCCCCGTATACTTTTCTTGATACTACAACTTCCTGTATTATCCTTTAAAATCCTTATTTATACTTTTTTATATAATCCTTAACCCGTGTGGATAGATTTTAATTTTATGATTTGTTGTGCCCGAGCCTAAAGTTAAAAGGCTAAAAATCTGTCTTGTTTTGTTCAAGCTAACTTTTTATATGCCAATTACTTCATGTGCGTTTGATCATGAGCAATTGTTCACTATAACCGCATAATGAATGACTATTTATTATTTCTCGAATATTTATTACGAATGCCAATGCGTATCCCTATTTCTGATTAGTGTGAAAGTGGGATTGTTATTAATTTTAAAAAATGTTGTTTCTGTATATAAAACGTATGTGTATTGATCACAGTAAAATAAAATGCAGAATGCAGCTTATAGCTAAACCAAGGTATAAAGAAAAGTGTTTGTAGAAGGTACACTGCTAAACTGGAACTGCTAGCATGATTCATGTCTTATTTACATTCACAACAAAAAATTCAAATCAACCCTATTTGGTCGAAATTTCTTTATTTTTTTACGAATACAAATATGGATTATTAAGTCTTCCATGGTTAGACAGTACATTCAAAAAAATAGCTTGTACAACGCGGTCCCAGTCTCTGACTCATCACACATGATACTTGCATCAAAATGTATTACAATAGGCGTAATAATTTGATCCATCCCGTTCTTAATTCCCATTTGTTACAATTGCGGCATTCATATTTCTTACGTCTTCTTTTACTAATAATATTAAACATTAGACCACAAATTTACCCACGCAAATAAACTAACGAGAATGATAATTCTAAATAAATATACGAAATTAAAACCCTTACAAACAATAAACCAAGATCGACAAAAACGATACTACAGCAGTTTAAGTCAGGGTCAGGGGCATAGCTAAAAGATTCCTTGGACAACGAAGAAAGACGCTACAATCCAACCAAGGCCCAAGGTAGAATAAAACATGAGATGCTATTAGCTTGATCAAAGGGGATCAAATATCTAGAATTAGCTTATTAATCTCTTTACAAAATTACATGGTTCAGGGTCATGTTTATTATTTTGTGTTCATTCTGGGAGTTCGTTAAAAAATCATGCTAATGATGAGATTGCTGTACATACAATGTGAATGAGGCTGGACGATTGGTGGAAACATAAAACCACTATAAATTTTGAGTACGCGCAGTTAAATCACAAAAAAGTTTACGCTCTGGTGTTCACTTCTAACATAACTTCCTCAGGCGGAGTAGGGCTACTCGATTTTGGCCCATCTGCAGTAGCAGTAGTGTCCATATTCAAAGTCCTTGTGTAAATAGGCATGTGATTACCAGAAACCACTTCCTCATTAATATGCACTGCTGTTACATCAGATCCTGGAATTTCGAACATTGGTTCCAGCAAAATGGACTCCACGATTGCTCTTAATCCTCTAGCACCGGTTTTTCTATCCAATGCTAGAAAAGCTATAGCTTTTAATGCATCGGGGGTAAATGATAGGTCGACCTAGAAGTCATAAAAACTATTCTATAGTTTTCCGAGAAAAAAAAATAAAAATGAGAAATGTAGTTTTAATAGTAACCTTATCCATGGCGAATAATTTTTGAAATTGTGGAATCATGGCATTTTTAGGCTGTGTAAGAATTTTGACTAGCAATTCTTCATTTAAGGAATGAAATGGGACTAGCACCGGAAATCTTCCAACAAATTCCTGAGAAAACAATTTTTGTTTAGCATGACTTCTTTCAAAATTTCCAAAATAGTACAAGGAATGCTTACGGGAATCATGCCGAATTCTATTAAATCTCTAGCTTCTACTTTTCGAATAAATGCATCCATTTCTGCGTTATCTTCTGCAGCAGTACTTGGACTACTGCCAGACATATGAGCAACTCCAGCTTGAGCAGCAGCTCTTCTACCCTGCGAACCATCTCCGTGTGCCCCAAACCCAAGGTACTGGAATACATTTTTTTGTGACGTTATATCTCTCGTTTACAATATTACAAAGAAGCACTTTTTGTAAAAAATTAAATGAAATACCTTTTCATTCTTTCTACGAGAAACAATTCTGTCTAGTCCATTAAAAGCTCCACTAGCGACAAATAAAATATTTGTAGTATCGATCTGTACAGATTCTCCCCTCAGTTTTCGAGGAGCATTCCTTTCTGGAACATTCACAACTGTTCCTTCTAGCATCTATACGCAAAAAATGAATTGCATTTGAATTTCGAACAAAATTCAACATTCCAAACAATATTTTATGCTGCACTTCTACGAAGCGAAGCACAAATTAACTAACCTTAAGCATGCCTTGCTGAACTCCTTCACCACCAACATCACGAAGCTGATGAATTCCAGGTACTGCACCAATTTTATCTACTTCATCCAGAAACACGATTCCTGAAAAAGTATACACTTTCAATTAATTTTCCTTACAGTGACATCTATAAAACTTGTATTCATGACCAATAATTGAGACATACCAGATTGAGCTCGCTCAACATTGTAATTCGCATCCTGAAGCAGCTTAGCAATTACAGATTCAATGTCCTCGCCAACATAACCAGCTTGCGTTAGAGTTGTACAGTCGCAAATTGCAAAAGGCACATCTAAGCATTGTGCAATAGTTTGCGCCAGTAATGTTTTCCCTGCGAATGGAATCCGGGTAAATACATTAATATCCATAATATCCAAAGATGATTTATCTCTATAGTATATAATTTTAAAGTCTTTACATACCAGATCCGGTGGGCCCTAGCAAAAGAATATTTGACTTGTCCAACTTTGTATCTTGATTGTTTGATTCCAGTATGTCGCTGCCAGAAGTTGTAGATCCAGGAGCAGATGTAGGACCAGTTTGATGAGAATGAGAGCTACCTCCAGGTTGACCTCTGGGACCACGGCCTTCGTAATAAGTATCCGAATTATTCCAGCTAGGTCCAATATGTTGTGCATGTGTATGTGGTTGATGGCCCTGTGGAAAAGCACCTAATGCGCTGCTGTGACCTAGGCCACCCAAATGAAGAAGGTCTGAAATTAAATGAATTTAGTTTGATGTCTTAAATATATATTTTATGTATAAAGCTAGAACAAGGCAAGGCGCACAAAATAATGCAAACAAATTATAAATACCGTCAATATTTCTGATGTTAGGCTCGGACTGAGGTTTCGTGGTAGTGGACTGTATGTTTACACTCAGCCTTTTATAATGGTTGTAAACCGCTACAGATAAAACTTTTTTGGCCATTTCTTGCCCAATCACATGTCTATCCAAGTATTCAAAAATTTTCTTAGGCGGCGGAGGTGGTTTTCTTTGTGAAGCATTTGCGTTAGCGTACTGGTATTGGCGATTTTGCCCTTCTTCAGGTCTGAGTGTCTCCCTCAGATTCTTTCGGCCATCAAATTCAGACAAGACGACAAAAAAATGTTGGCATTTGTCACATTTTACAAATCTTGTAGATGCTGAGGAACATAGAGAACAATGACAATGGTTTGGCATTACTTAAAATCCTTTATATTTGATTTAAAAAGAATCAGAATATAATCTATTTCTCTTACAGACAAAAGTTTCAACATGCACACATGGATCTCCACATTTAGGACAACTCAGACCATCACGACCAGAGCCACTACCACGAATTCCTCCAGAGCCAGATCCAGACCCTAAATTTTTCTTGGGATCAAACGTTTTTCCATCTCCGGGGCCAGAAGTTGACGAGCCTGGAGGACCTCTTGCCAAACTAAACCCCGAGGAATTTTCTGTCAACCAAATACAAACACAAAAGTTTAAAATTTTAATGTCATTTTCTCATTTACTATCAAATGGAGAATTGAGGGATAATATCGGCACTATCCATATACGTACCTAATAAGGAAAAGTCTTCAATTGAAAACTTTTTTACGCCATAAATTCCCCCTTTTAAAAATTCATCATGCTCTGGACCTGGTATAAATATTTCAAATAACATGTTCAGACTTATAATCAAGAAACACAACAAGCATACATAGTAACAAGTGCCATATTTTTCAATAAATCTATAAGTTGCATTGCCTCACCACATTCACAAATTGATTCTGTGGCTGGAATTGTGGAAATCTGCCTCAAAGCATGTTGGGCCGAGCGATGATGATGTTTTGGCGATATAAGTAATGCCGCCTTCATTAACTACAAAAAAACACACAAACCTTTGATAAAAATGAACCAACATTGTCATACAAAACAATCTCTTGCCTAAGAACTTTAACACCTTGACAAACGTACCTTGTGACTTGCCATTTGTGGGAGCCGCATGAAAGCTAAACTATTTTATAATTCACAGAATACAATAGGGTGGGTGACAAACGTAAGCCCGAATCAATTAATTCACTGGATGAGACCTCAAGTTGTATTTTGACCTCTAAAATAAAAGTTTAGAAACTAGTTTATAAAACCTTCGACTACAACATTGAAAATTCCCTGGATAGTATCTGATAATATGATTAATGAAAGACCTTTTATCACGTCTATTTGATTTAACTTTTCAACTATACTTGCATAAGTTGTCATCAATTTTCAAGATTTTAAAATACGTCGCAATAATGTGCTTCACTTGTTTTGACACTCAAGGTTCGATTGCAAAGTCCCAGGGGCCAGATAATAAAGTCACGTTCACCTCCAGTGCTATTCTAACTGCGCGATTAATTAAGTTTTGTATGAATTTCATTAAATGGAGAGTCAACTGAGGGATATAGTTGACTTTCACTTTGTTGCTTAAGAAAGTTTATTTATATTTTGCATGTTTGGAAGTCCCGGTGGTCATAGAAGTATTCGATGTTTATATGCAACAACTTGGCAACACAAAACGTGATACGCATTTGCAGATGCTGTTCACATTCACCTTCCCAATATAATTTTGCTTTTGCATGCAAAAAGATTGAACACGTGAAACTTTACCAAATTAAAAAATTGCGATTTCGACGTTTCCCTACAATTAATAGATCCTTGTAGTTATATTTGTTCCTTTAGGTGAATGAACTGATTACACAATCAGCCACTTGCAGTATTTCGAAGAAAGTTCAATTCTTTTTAAGTATAATTTATCCATACAATTCTCGGAAATGGATTCTTTACTGTCATTGTAATTGCACAAATTCTGCTTGAATGAAGTGACACTTTTTGTTCAGTACTTTATTAAGAAATGTATACCCTTTAATTGCAAGTTTACTATTAATGTATTGTAGAGTGTGTACGCAGCTTGTCAGCTCATGGCCAATGCTGTTATTGCTGTTTGCGTGTAAATGTTATGAAATTGAAAAGATTTAACATATCACCACATTTAGTTATGTCATGCTTGCTATATGCAATATTGAACTGAAGTAGTTGTGTTGTGTATATGCAAGTAAAAATGAGAGTACACCTTAAACTTAACGTAAAACTTCTGCATGAAGATAAAGTGATCCACCAAATAATCGGGAAAAAAGATGAATGAGGTAATATAAAATGGTAAACGGACAGTTTTAATCACTTCATCCATTAATTGTAAGGCCAATAAGTTAGCATTAGCAAATATAGACGACGATTTAAGCATTTAAATGCTAAATAATTTAAGTAGACACATGATATCTTTTGCCAACCAAGCAATCAAACAGTGGCAATAAACACTGCGTTCCTGTCCCTGTTTAAAGAAATCTTTGTTCTTGAAATTTGGATTTAAAAGCAGAATTCACGGTGTGTCTTATATCTTTCTTGTATCTTATTACGTTGGTTGGAGCATCGAACGTGCCCTCTGCATGTAGGATTCATGATCTTGATTCATATGGATAGCAGCAACAACTAACGAGCTACCCATTTTTAAGCAAGTTAGATATTTTTACTTCAGGTGACAAGGTCAGTTGTTGTTCCCAGTTGTTTCTAAGTTGAAACCCATACTCATAAATACGTAAACTCTTTCAATTCTCTAAATGCATTGCATACACAGCGAATGGAATTAAATTAATTAACACGTTTAATTAAGGCATATGAGAAATTAAACCAGTTTTTCCTATATATAAATCCATTGCATTGCATTTCACTTCGTTCACATAGCGAATATGGGCTGCAAGTTATGAATCATCCATCATTGGTTTTACATGATGACATTATGAATGATTTGGGAAGGTGGAGATGGGACCTAAATTTTATTTTTCTTCAGCCGTTTATT
>Ga0210040_10002105_pt1 | contig 28664 bp, 10 predicted proteins | sample CryGeyCG12114_NA_FD_185462 | JGI IMG/M metagenome (GOLD analysis project Ga0210040, IMG submission 185462) | Groundwater microbial communities from aquifer - Crystal Geyser CG19_WC_8/21/14_NA (SPAdes) (version 2) | ecosystem: Environmental > Aquatic > Deep subsurface > Groundwater | place: USA... | reverse complement strand
TTTACCCCGTTCCAAACAGAGTTTACTAACACAAATTTCATCTTGCGTTTTCAGGTGATTTTAGCTTTAACATGTGCAGCATAGGGCGCTCCCGTTGGTAATTACCTGACTTCGCCTTCGGCTTCGCAATAAAGCTCCATAAATTATAAAATTAGTTTCGGCGCAAAATTTCAAGACAACGCTCAAAAATCTTAATTACTCTGACCATAATGCACTTCTTAGGCAATGGGCAATATAGCTGTATTTTAATAGAGCTCTTCGTGTTCATACAAAATACACAAATTTTCAAAATTTCGTGGCGATTGGTTCGACCCCACCGCACTATGGTACACAAGAAAGCGGGACAGACAGACAGCCCTATATTGGGCTAAAATTGAGCGAGATATATGGAGATGAGCGAATAGAGTTGCACAAGTATGCAACTAACTTTGAATCTGTGATATTTGTGCAGTCAACGTTGCTTTTAGATGGGTAAATATAAATCGTTATGCACATAACGTGCATCTTATAAGCAGTGGAAGTAAAAAAAGAGGAGTATTTCCATAAGAGAAGCAAGAGAGGGATAATAATAATAATGGCAATGTACTACAGTGCATGCATTGCACACACATGAATTCAGCCTGTGCAAACCGAAGATTCTAAATTAAGTATCTAAGTATCTTTTTGTGACTTCCATTACATGTATGGGAAGAAATGGAGAAACAGCAAGTATTGAGAACAGTTGATATCTACATATCGTAGAATTTTATTGGCACTTGATATCCCACACTATTTACTTTCGGGACTTTTTTAACCACCTAAACAATATTTTTGCTCAGTCAGTCAGTCAGTAGGAAGGATAGTTAGTTAGTAGCAACTATACCACGATTTCGGGACAAATTGAGGCCCCTTTGCTTGTAACTAAAAACCTTAGAATCCCCTCACTAGCTTACAAACTATCACTGTGTAATGTAACTAACTACAAACCCTATGGTTTCCTTATGGAGGCCCTGTACAATTGCTAACTAACTAACTAACTACTACATAACATTAGTACATAAATCCACCTACCTGTCTGTGTCAATTTGACTAAAATTTCCACTCTCATTCTCATTCCACCCATTGTTCTGCCCAGGTGCGCTGTAGGTATAGTATTGAGTGCAACTGCGTATCCCAGGCAAACAATAGATTCCCCAAAGTAACAAATCCCAGGTAGAGCCTATCCCGACCAACCAAGCACAATGGGAGGTGTGGTAAAGAATAATAGGAGAAGAGTTGTGGGCGTTTAGAACGCAAGTCTGTTGTTGCGCAATCACAATAGGAAGATTCTGTTGTGTTCATCCGCAGCATTATTGTGTACGAGCCAAGTCACAATAGCCTTTGTGTGTGGCATCCTACTACACTCCAGCCAAGTTCTATGCAAAACGGAGAAGAGTTGTTGGCTCCCAGCATAGATCTTGTTGTGTGCAACTTTCCCAACTATATATATTGGCTGCATGTTGTTTAGTTAGTTTTTAGTTAGTGAGGAAGCTAGTGAGTTGGGTCGGTGCACCAAAATCCATACAAAACTCACTAACTAACTAACCATGTATAGGGAACAGAGGAGGTTCTTCCACCTTCGAGGGAGTTCCTTCAATTCCTATCCACATATCACGTACTATCTTAATAATAAGCAGCTCGGCTCTCAAACACTGTCTGCCTCAAATGAACTCGCATCCCGTTTTCCATTATTATTCTCATCCTTGGTCAAACACACTGCAATCCACAAACTAACTAAAACCTATCCATTTAACTAACTACCTAGCTGTTATATACGCATACTTGCTTTCTCTACATAGATTCCAGTACTGTATGGGTTGTACATGACATCCAATATGTTTTTTTGTGACCCTTGTTTTTCTGATGGTCACTCTGCCTATTATGGATAGGAACACTAGCTTTTGTGAACCACTTGCTTTTGTTTATGGAGAAATATGCTTGTTTTAGTTGGTACTACTAACTATAGTCCATTTTGGATTGGATTTATGTTGTAGATGCTGGAACACGGTGCATTTGGCTGTAAAAGAATGATACAAGTTAGTTAGGACGATGTGTGAGTGAATACATTGTGCGCAGGCAGTCAGAATCCCTTTATCCTTTCCCTGCTGTTGTTCTCTGCCTATGCATCGCCTTCTATGTGACGTACAGTTGCACACAAGAAGCTCCCTTTCTGTATCCTAAACATTGGTTCCCTATGGCTGCTACACACACTACTTACTTGCTTACTTGCAGTGTGAGTACTACTAGCTGCTGCATGCTCGCTGGCTCCAACTCCATACATTCTGCTGATGAGTAAGTAAGTAAGCATATAATGAAACCAGGGCTCGTCTCCAAACAAACGAATAACGCACACAGCCTCACACAAAGTCTGCCTCATTCTTTTCTCATAAACATACGGGGAAACAACAAAATCTCACAAGTCGCCCATACATTCGGACTCGGAATAATAATTGCGTCGACTGTTGGCTCATTTTTTACGTTTTGTGACAATCAATTCATTAATGGTCATTTGGATCCCCTTTGATAATACTATAGTTTGTTGAACAGTTGGTGAATCGGTTTGCAAGAATTAAAGTTTTAGTTAGTTGACGGTTGAACACGAGGCGAAAGTGATTTCAAGTACAATTAGTTGGTGTCGTGGTATCGAATATAAGACATTGTGGATTCGATTGTTATAGTTAGTGAGTTTGGGAATACCCGGGGAACTTGTAATCTCTTTTTACCCCGAATCGGGGATAAAACAACAAGTGGCTGCTGTGAGTTTGGAGCTAGACCACCCAAGAACGTGATTGCATAGCATGTTTTGCACAGCTCTATGAGTGGATGGAATTTGACGAATACTGGTTAGTTTTTTTAATCCATTCTTTAGAATTGTTTGATACCGCTCCATTTTTAGAATCGTACGTTCGGAATGATGCATTTTTATTTAAAAAAAGATTGTGGGAGCGGGGGATGTAAATTTTTTGGAATTTGGACATTTTCGCTTTGTTTGTCATAGTAATTTAGGTAGTATATAAAAATTATATGGTTCAATTCTCAGGAGAATACAAGTGGGAAAAAAGACAGGGTTTTTCCCCATTTTTTAGTTTACATGTGATAGGGCTTTAGCTAGTTAGTTAGTTAGTTGGTTTAGGAATGTTAATTTAATAAACAAAGCAATGTAGACAGTACAAATTTGGGTATGGTTAGTTAGTTTGTTAAGGAACAACGGATGTTGAACTGAGATAACAACAATGAACAAAAAGGGATTCAAGATAATATTGAGGAAGGGAACAAGTCATAATAGTTTTATTTTTTCTCATTGTTGATGTCTTAACTGACATTATGGTAGTTAGCAATGATATGTTCAGTCGGTTAAAATGGGGTGAAAAATAGTTCATCCAAAATAGCCTGGATAGCTCGAATTTCATAATAATGAATCCATTGTATTTCTTGAGGGCTAAAGATAAATTTTAACTGCAGATTTTACCCCGTCTCATATCGTACATCCTATTGTAACAACTTTGTAACAAAGGAGCCATGTGTTTACCCTATGACTTATGGTCAGTTTTTTCAATTGTTTTTTGAGACAGTATTGAACCAGCTTTTAGCCTGTTATTGTCTTCAGTCAGGCTAAGTTGATTTTGAGATAGTCCAGTTTACTTTTAGTTAGTTAGTTTAGTTAGTTAGTTAGAAATACTTAACATCAGCAAACTCGAAATCGTTCTTATTTGTTTCGTATTTGAAACCATCGTGGCTTATTTTAGTCGGGCTTCCTTTTTTCACCATTTTGATCCATCTATTCTACTTCTCCTATGCCGTGTTGAAAGAAAAATAGTAAAATTTAAAACTTTCTAACCTAGTATACAAGAGCATAATCTGTATGACATGATATGCATACAAATGATTGTTTTAAACAAAACAGATCCACCACATAGTGCTTTTTGTATACTAAAAGTATCTAAAGCGTAATCATTTTTGGGTACCCCGTACCTTTTCAGATTCTGCAAAAAACGTACATAAATGGTGTAGCATGCAAATTTTTGCATGGTTTACGCAATCTATATGTTCCACTACAGTGAAGCGTAAAATTATGACTTTGCAAGTTCTATAGACATCGCACGTATGCATTTTTGCACTTGTTTTCTCTACTCATTATGAAAACAATAGGAAATGTTGGTACACACATTTTTTGTATAGAATCTTTTAGAAACAACAATATTCATCTTGCCAGAGAATATTTTTGTTTCATCCACAATGACATGTGCATTTATTTTCTCACCCATAAAATGCAGTGGTGCGGAATGAATGGTTGATCATAATAGAAGCGGATAGAATAATACTGTACACAAAGAATAATATATACGCTAAGTAAGTGTGTAGATTCATTTGTGTGTGCTGGGATGAAAATCCTTTGGGAATTTCGGATCCTAAACATCATACAACTAAACTAACTAACTAGTGCATCATCTTTTCTTTCCTATATCCCATGTTTTTGTGGGAACAACAGGAACCGTATATAAGCAGCTAGTTAGTTTATGTGTACAATATTCAAGATATGCATTCCTCATCGCGTCATCGCTACTACCCTACGGAAAATGACATGCAATCTCCTTTTACTGATGTGTATGGATTGTTAAATGGATTGGCGGCAAACATCACACGCAAAGGCACAAAACACACTGTGAGTCTTCTTTTCCAAGTGCAAACATCGAGTTCGTCTAATTATAACTAACTAACTAACTAGCTAGTTAAAAAAGAACCCTCTCCGACATGGATTTCATGTTGTTTAATATAAGTTTGAAATGTTTAGTTAGATCACATCTATCTAAAAGTGGGAAAACAATGGCCTCAAAATGGGGTTATTAAATCGTTTATTGTGTTGCCGATTATTAGTGGGATCAAAACTTGGACTCTAGTTTAGTTAGTTGATTGTTCCGGAGCGAATGGAATTAGAATAGTCTGTGAGATGCCAAGTAAAATGGAGCGCATAAGATTTCAATGGAGTGTGATGAATAATGATATTCTTATTTTTGATACAACGGTGCAATTATATTCATTTGTTTCGCTTCATAAGACGTTCGTGTGTGTGCAAAATATGTAGTATATGCTGTTCAGAGTCCATATGCCACTGAGCAGATTACATGTGTATGGAGAGTGGGATTGAAAAAAGTACTGCTATAACTAACTAACTAACTAACTATAATGTAATCTGAATACAGTGGGCTCTTTGAGAAGAACAAGAGAAAAAAAAAACATTCAAATTGCCAATAGTATAGTTGTTTACTGACTGAGAAGGCTTTTTGTATTATTATTGGTTTTATCCTTCCATGCATTCAGTTGGTTGGTTTCCTCTTTTTTTTTTGTTTTACTTGTGTTGAATGCACCACATGAATAATTATTTAGGCATTAAAATGGCACACAGAGGGAGAAACTAACTTATACAGTAGAAACTATAGTTTGGTAAGAACGTTTTCGTACAGCTAATCAGTGTAACGAATGAGAAAATGAACAACCCATAGACAGACAGCACCCAGCATGTCTAAATTTATTACCCACTTAATGTTTTTTTTCTCTTCTCGTACTCCATGTCTTATGATGTTTACAATGGATTCTAAGTATTGTTGTCACCATCAGCCAACTCATTAAATGGCTTCTGTGGCTCAATCAATTTGTGTACCTATAGACTGCGAGTATGGGATTTCAAGTGGATGGATTTTTTGAGAACGAGTGACATTGTTATGTGGCTTGTTTATGGAAATTAGCGTGACTTGGCTTGTTACCGTTATTTTGTTGATAATTTCCGGTTTTGCTACATTGTTAGTGAGTGAGTCGACCGAGTTTTTACTACACAGTGGGATTGTACATTGTAGCTTATACCTTGCTGATTGTAATGGACAACAGATGTGTATTCTAGTTGGGAAAGGAAACTTTTTGTGCTCCACTGTTCTCTATGCTGAAGCAAATTAGTTAAATAATTTTTCACGAGGTTGGTTAGTTAGTTAGTTAGTTAGCATTCTCCCACATGGGTTTCGTATCCAATTAAACTCGGGTTAAATAGGGTGCCAATGTGCATAACTTGTTAGCTGTGAAGACACCCATTTTTACCAGGGCTTTTTATTGTCTTTTTTATCCCTCCCTTAACTAGTTTTATTGTATTTGAATGAATGTTAATTTTTCGCTAGCTTATAGGAATGCTCGCGAACTCACCAACCCAAAAAGTTTACGAAAATTAGTAATCGAGTCATTGTATCGTTTTGACGCCGATCGGCAATAATAGCATTTAATTTTTTCACGTTTACAAGAGATTTTTGTTTTGGCGTCAACATAGTACTTACGAACTCAATTCTTCAGAAATGATTTTGATTTTTTGTCTCATTGTTTATTGTAATACATGGAGTGAAAAATGTAGACTGAACATTGAACAAGGGATTGAATCTCCACATGTTGAAATTCTTAACCTTGGAGGTAAAGAATGAAATCGGTATTAGTTTTGCTGAGCTAACTAACTAAAACTATATCCACTGTAGTTCAAAGACTATATAGAGTAGGAGGACTATAGGAAGAGAAACAACTAACTATAAGCCCACTAGCTTTCAAAACAATGGCCCAAATGAAAAGTTGTTAACTAACTAACTGAGACTGAGGGAGCCCTTTTTTGTTCTCACACATGTGTATCATCTCTTTTCTCCCTAACCTAAGTCACATATGATGATGCATTCTTCTGTTTTTGGCCAACAAGTCGTTTTCAGTTATTTGATATCTTGGTGAGAATATTGTACTCCATACCCGAGTATTTGTGTTTATGTCTCATATTGTATGACATTTATTAGTTGGTTATTATACACTGAAGGGATATTTTTTTTCCCTTGGTGGCAACAATGGGACCAGATGGGTCCTTTTTGTCCCCAGTTAGTTAGTAATATGACTTTCGGATTGTTCATGTTATTGTAATGTGGAAGAAAAATCACTGTTCACCGTATAATTAATGATTAGTGAAAAATTTGGACCTAAAAGAATTAAAAGCTCTCAAGATTTTCCTCATCGATCTGATTTTGTTTTCCGATTTTCATCCCCTTTAGATCGAAGTGTTCATTGTATTGTACACGGGAATTGAGAATTGTATATTGTTATTGGCATCCGGTAGTGGGATTGAAAACTGTATTAATTCTGAAACTACGGTTGACATGTTGAACTGAACTTTACGCTCCTAACATATTGTGAGTTGTTGAGTGAGGGAAAACAAAAAGTCTCAAAGGGTCCCTCATGTTCTTCTTGAGCAGATATTCTTATGCACGCATCTACATTAGCTAGTTATATAGTTAGCTGGTTAGTTAGTAATCTCTGGAACCTTTCAGTCATCTCAGGGCGTGGGATGAAACAAAAGGAGCGAAAAAATGCTCCTTCCATATGTGTGAAGGAAGGGACACAATGGAATCCCTTATGCTCACTCATTTCGTCATATCTCCCTTCTTTTCTTTTCCCTCAACATAGAACACAATGAGCCCTTTAAAGGGAAATCACAAAGGCACAATATTTAGGGTTACAACGTGTTCCCTCATATAGTATAACTAGCTCTATCTTTACAAAAACTTATAGTTAGTTAGTTAGTTAGTAATAATAATCAGTGGAATGACTGACTAGGGCAACATGAAATATCGTTAGTTAGTTAGTTACAATGGGCTCTAGATGAGTTTTCTTTACGAGACTCAAATGTCGTTTGGATGATTTTGTAGCTCATACTTTTGTTTCACCATGTAGCATATTTATCTCCATATGGGTCCAATCACCCATCCAAGAATATATAGAGAGAAAAACATTGGTAGTCAATTAGTGTAGCTTTAGTAGTTTACTACCGATGGGAATAAACTTTGTGTGTATGAAGGGATGCCCAAGATTGTTATGGCCCGTTGGATGGAAAAGATATGAGAGAAATTTCCAAAAATAATTGTCTTGGATGAAGACGCCACCCAGACACTGAAATGTGTCGTAAAACTAATTCGCGTATAAAAATGTCTTGCTATAATTGGCTGGGGCTAAATTGCCACACACTTGGGTTCAACTCATTAGATAATCTGTGTTGTTGATTTATCTTTTTCTTCCTATCCGCTTCCCAGCTGTATTATAGTATACGTTTTGAGCTCAATTAGTAGCAATTTTCGTCCTTGGATCATTTCCCATGCTGTATTGAAGGAGAGCTTATCAATATCATGTGTCTATGGGATGTCATTAAGAACACGATCTGAAGTTATAGTTTAGTTAGTGGTCAACAGTGAGTTTGATTGCGAATTTAACACATGCATGATATTTGGTCAATAATAATGGTTAGTTAGTGATATTTTTTGCGCCTTAGAGGTTGTGGATTGGTTGCATATGTGAACAGGAACTAACTAACTAACTAACTACTAACTAATTTGTATATTGTAAGAAGCACTTGAACAGATAAATGTCAAAGTGTTTGACAGAGACCAGAAACTTTAGTCCGTGTTGTATGGTTGGAGGAATGAGACCATAGAGAGGGATTGACTTTACACGTTTCATAGCGCATTATTTAAAGATACACTTGTCTACGTAAACATGTGAGAGGGAGGAAGAAGAAGGTTTTCATATCTTTCCTTTCTTAACAATCTGCATTGTGTTTCACTTTGAAAGAGTTAAGTTCACTACTCACTCACTCACAGTCAGACGCGCACCCAGTATAATGTATACGCCAGCCTGTTGGAGAGAGTACACATGGCTTATGTAGTATAGACAGAAAAAAGTTTCTCTTTATGGATTCCCTTGTTCTCTTTTTTTCATCTTTTTCTTATGGCAAATAACTAACTATCTTTGTATGTACTGGGGTCAACGATCCGAGTAATAATCCATTTAGTTAGTTACTATTTCATACGCTGTCAAATTGTGTTGTTTGAGCGGCGTACAGTAAAAGTTGTAGAAAATTATTAAGGAATTCAGGAAATTGGAAGTTTGGTTAATTTGAGGTAGTATTGTGCACAATGGTGAATAGTGTATGATTGAAAAAAATAGTTTGAAATCGACGGCAGACTGTGTATGTACCACACATTATTTAATATCCATCACTTTGAGCATTTCAGAGTTCATGAAAGTCGTTTCGCAGCTAGTAACTTAAGTTGATACTAAAAAAAGGTTTTATAGACGTGCACTGTTTGTGTAACCAGAGTGCATGTATACGAATTTGATTGCGAAAGTAAAAGCGTTTTGATTTGTTGGCATGTACATAATGGTTTGCATTCTAGTAAACCAATTTTAAAAGTTTGTAATCTTTTTGCCAATTAAATGCATGGCCAAGTAAAAGCAAGTGAGAATTGCAGTTTGTTAGTTAGTTAGTTATGGTCTCAGCTTTCAGAAACTAATGGACCATCTACATTTCGGTATCAAAGATAACGGTTGTTTTTTTTTGCGTAAAAATAGCCGCCACATATATGTATATAGTTAGTGAGAAAAATTGGATACCATAGATAGCAAGTAAAGTGGATAGATGAGTGAACGAGTATAATGGGAATTGTCGGTATTGAATTGAATAGCCGGTTTTGCTCGAGTCTCATGTTCCTGTTCAAATAAAAATGATAATGAAGGATAATAAAAGAGTCATTTTTACAGTGTCATCATGTCCCATCAAATTCGCTCTGGTCAAAGGAATCATAAAGGAGGGGCTCGTTAGTGTACCAAAAGTATATTTAACTATTGTGGCTCTGAAGCCTTGTATTCTTTTAGCCCGTAAAGACGATGTTTATAGGCCGTACGTCGATGTACATGGAGTGGGACATGGTAATATTCAAAGTTTCTTGCATAGCTGTTTATATATATATGCAATGGAATTTTAAAATCCCTTTTTGTATCAACTTTACATTTATATTATTCATGGTTAGTTAGCTAGCTAGGAAGTAATCCATCAGATAGGAATCGAAATATATGTCGAGAAAAATGTCAGTGAGTGTGTATTTGTAGTGGATTTTGCGTTCCTGGGAAAGAATATTATTATGTATTCTTTGGTGAAAGAGAGGAAAAGATATTTATTGTTTCTGCTCTATTGACTCCATTCGGGAGCAAACCAAACTCATAGTATAGATGGGAAAGTCATTGCCTTCTAGTGTGGTGATTATGGAGAATTTCTCTCTTTATAAAGGTCTGTGTAGATTTCCTTGATGCAGCTATTTTATTATTGGCATGGATCTATTGTGTTTGGTGAGCACAAGTGATTCTGTTCACTGTGCATTTTCCATAAGAATGTGCACCAAAAGACGGTGAAAAATGGGTCCCAATAAATAACCAATGGAACTGAATAGAGTATTCTTTTCTCCCTTTGTTACAGTGGACCATAAAATTATGAGTCCATTAGTATCTACTTTATGTCTTGTGATTCATCTTTTCCACTCAGGCGGACAAAAGAGATTTTTTTGCCAATGCCAATAATATACTGCGTGTTTAGTTTGGATTGGGACAATAAATATTATCATTATTATGTCGGTTAGTTTTGTGAACCTGTTTCATTGTTGGCTTTAGTCGATACACCTGTCAACAATGGATGGGATTGACAAAGGAACAAGGGGGAGAAAATTTGATCCATTAATCATTTCGGGGTGTATTGAAAACGGGAGGAGTTGCCATGTATAAAACAAAAGAATTTCCGTCAATATGCTATACAATGCGTGTAGAATCTGTAACTAAAGGGAATGGGAGGAGCTTTGTTGAGGATAATATACTTGTTATTGTGTTTTTTTATTAATTCTTTTGTGAGTTGAATTGGGAGTGCGGGATATTTTTCTTGTCTGTCAGTCAATAGGATAGAAAAAAAAGAAGATTTTTATATTCTGCAGACTACATAGAAGATGACATGAAATTCTCGTCTGTGTGTGCACCGAGTTTATGGGCAATAACTGTAGGACTTTAATTCCTCGTCGGAAGGAAAGTGCTTCTGGTTAGTTGTAACAATTTGCTCTGAGAGAATGGAAGTTAAATTATGATTGTGAGTTGGCAACTGCTCAAAAAAGACGGCTAAAAAATCGTGATCGTATATAGTGCATGTGTGTAGTTACTATCTTTTCTTTGTGTGCGTGCAGTAGGCAAGAATACAAAGACAGTTAGTTAGTTAGAAAAATACTTTTAAAAAGAGTAGTATGCGTTTGCGTAATTCATGATATAGTAGTATGTAGTTAAGTATAAAATGAATCCTCCTCCCAGAATGTAAACTATTGTTCCGTTATTGGTTGTTTTGAAACTATTTGGTATATAGTACTTTTGTTGGTTTTGTGATAGCCATTTTGAATTTTACGTTTTGGTACAGAAAATGAAGAAATTTTCGTTTTTTTTTCTCGTTAATTCGCTTTGTTTTGTCAAAGAAATGGTCTTTTTTTTCTTTGCGCCTTATTTTCGTCACGTCATTCCGATTCATAAAGTTAATCTACCTAATCTTTGACGACTGCTTATATTGCGTCATTCAATTGTGGTGAGTGCCATGGTGTCTTAAAATTTGTAGAATCTCTAATCTGTTCATCACAGTCTGTTAAAAAGAAACAGTGCATAGGACAGAACAAAAAAGTGTGTGAGTCTGCATAATGTGATGAGCAATGGACGTTTTTTTCTTTATCTCTCGACGGCTTATGAATACAATTTCTTTTAAAGGTGCACAATTTGCTACACCGATTCACTGTAGATAACAATAAGAGCACAAATACAAATGCATACTAACTAACTACACACGTTTCCCCTCTCGTTGTTAGTTAGTTATAGTGGCGAGTGAAATCAAATGTACAAATTTAGCAACTAACTAACTAACTAACTATATGCATGTTAGGTAAATAGTTGTGAGAATGTAAAAGCAAGAACAACTGACTTTACACATTTTTGGCATATGATGATGGGTCATGTCTAAACGAACACATTCCTTTATTATTATTGCTACTGTTGTATGGGGAAAAATTCTGGCTCCCGTTCCACATTATCACACAAAGCGTGCAAAATTGAACCCTTCAGAAAAATGGGACTCGTGTCATAACAGCGCTCGTATCCATCATACGCAAAAAAAAAGGCTCGTCTTTATCTTCATACGTATCCTCCTTGGCCTATTAATTCTTTGTCTCCATCATTGCTTCCCATCTTTTGGAGGCATTGCCAAATATAAAAGAACAACTGGTAGGGACCACTTGACATGTCTTTCCATTATCATACCCGAGTGTGACTGTGCATTCATATTTTGAGTATAAGAATGCCAGAGACAAAATATAAGGGTATAGTTCCGTATTATTATCTTTTGGAGGAGTAGTATCTCACATATTAGAGTATTGTGTTCCAATCTGATGGAGTTTGCACGCGGAGTTTTTTGGTTTCCAACACGTTTTTGAGGTGGAAAAAGTTGTGTGCATGTCATCACTTGTAATCGTAAGTTAGCATGTGAGCTGATGGGAATCTGTTTGCTATATGATATTTGCCGTTATCACTTTGAGGTATGAAAAAATGTATGTTATGGTGAATATGTCAAGCAGTATTGCTAAAACTTTTTGATCATTCAAATAACTGGTCGGGAATATGCAGCACTTATTTTTTTCAGTCTTCTTGTTCCATTAAGGAAGAAAAGGGAATGGTGAGTGAAGGAAACCAGACGCTTTATAGTGCTTTTGCATTTGTAGAATGGACTAATAATAATAGTGTGCATTATTTCATGTATGGGATTTATGCAAGTCCAATTTTCTCAACAAGTTAATCACTCACTCTGTATGTAATGAAACAAAAGTTGCTCCCATTTTAGCTATATACAATTTGGAGTGGTCCCATGTTAAATGAAGTGTGGTCTATTTTTTTGCATCATGGCGTTTAACACAGGGAGAAAAAAGTATGCGTGACAAAGAGTTTTTTTTTCTCTTTGGAATGATAATGTGCCAAGAGTATATGATAGGATGAAGGAGGAGGTTTCATTGTACACTCAAAAGGACATGATGAACGAATAGCGTTGCGAAACAAATTGAGATTATAATGGCTCCATGATGGAAATAACATGATTATAAAAGTGTATAGTTATAGTTATTTAGTATGATAATGATAACACGGATCTGTACAGACAGAGAGTTGAAATATTTTTGAGTGAAACAACTATAGGAGAGAAAAAAGCAGATGTGTACGGATGATATCTGCTTGTATCTATTAAGATGATTCTTTTTCTTGTGACATTGCATTGCATTAGCGAGGCTTGTAATCAGTTGATAGACTACAACGATGAATAATTAAAAAAATAACAAGCTCTGTGTGTGTAGAATTGAATATTGGAGGACAGAAAACAAAGGTCAAGCTCTAGGGTCAACCTTTTGTGGTGAATTTAATTTGTTTGTGTCTCGCTCGACGGCATATGGTTATTTTCCCTTATGGGGTAGTTAGTAAGAACAAAAAATTTCTGTCAGCTTATGGAATCGGTTGGAAATGAGAATACCAGATACATAACTGTTCAATATAGACAGTTTTCTTATTATATTCTTATCAGCAGTTTACTCATTTGGTATTATTCACAGAGTACCAAGTAAAGTATTTAGTTAGTTAGTAATAGTTTAGTTAGTACGCAAGGAACAAAGGGCACAAAGGGCAGTTTCTTACTTGAGTTCCCATACTAACTAACTAACTAACTAAGTGGCTGGCTAACTGGAGTGTATAAAAAAGTTGAACTTTATTCTGTGTGTAGATTGTTAATAGTCTATTATAAAATATGGATAGTGTTGTACTGTGTGGTTGAAATGCCACCTTTTATTTGCCCTCGAACCAGAAAAGTTGATAAAAAAATCATCACTGGCGTCTTCATTTTTATCCACGCATAGATTTTAATGCCACATCATCAATAAATGGACTATTTTTATCTAGGCTTAGTTTACATGAATAATTGCCGCCTGTGATCCCATCTTTGTTATGTGTATACCAATAGATTACAGTACTAACTAACTAACTAGCTATACTATATATAGAAACTTTTCCACTGTTTTCATTTCATCACTGATTTACACCTATACTCTTTATCTTTTAGTTGCTCCTCTTACTCTGCATACATTATGTTCTTATTACGGTGGACCATAAAGCTTATAGAGGATTTCGTAACAAGTCGATATGAGTGGAGTACTAAAAAACTACTATACAAGTGGTAATGAATTTAGTTGGTTAATAGTTCATAATGGATGGGAGATAGCAAGTATGTACAAGTAAGTGGCATTTGACTAGTCATGAGTTCGGGTCGGATCACAGACATTATAGATGCTCCCAGTTGATGATAACATTGTCTCGGTGCAGAAGGGCTACAGATAAAGACAAATGGAAAAGACAACAACACACCCATAGTTTGCTAGTTAGTTAGTTAGTTAGTTAGAGCATTCAAAAAGTTTTGCAATCTGGAGTGAAGGGTGACAATCAGCATCCTTGTTGTGTTCCATAGATAATAAGGTTGGACTGATAATTCATCAGTTAGTGACTATACTTTACTTGAGAAATGATGTGCCCTTTCTGTACATAGTTAGTTAGTTAGTATCTTATCTACAATTCAATTTATTCATCAACACAACAACAATATTTTTTTTATTGTAAGGATGCATTTGTACATTGCTAGCACTAATTTACATGATACACAGATGAGTGTATACAAAGGCACCAAGTTATTGTGCATAATGCATGCATGTAATGGTTGTTAAAAATGTGGTGCTTTTACTAACTCATAGCTATAGTGTACGTATGGGAACGAAACTTGCATAATGACTTGAGTTTTCTATTCAAAAGGAGATTGTCAACCCTTTTTTCTCAGTTAGTTAGTTAGATAACGGACCTTATCTCTCTAATTTACTGTAAGTAACTAGGTAGCTAACGAATCTGACTGAGTCTCACAGTTAGAGTGACCAACAATGATCTGGGAAAATGTGTAGTTTGTAGCATGATATAATCCAATTGTAAATCAGTTGTGATTTTAAACATCGATATATAATGAGCACTGCTTTAATATTTGTGCAATTGAATGTTCATATCAATCTGAAAATTCACACTAGCCATTGTATTGAAGACACTCGTTCTCCCCTGTTGTAGTACTAAAACACATGATATTCTCTTTCAGGTGAACTGTAGCAGATTGGTCTAGAAAAGTGAAAGGAGACTGAAACTTTCTCGCCTGCCTACCTACCTACCAACCTAACGTACCTACCTAGGATCACAATAGAAAAGGGAACACAATGAGTTCAAAGCGGAAATCACCACCAAACAAACTGGAGGAGGGCAGTGGCCTCTCAGAGGTGGGAACAATGGGCCCAAATGCACAACTCCCATCTCTACGCATGGAGCAGGTGGAGTCATCGGAAGATGAAGCTCAGGAACAAGAGTCCTCCTCATCCCAGGTGAACTTGTTGTTGAAAAAATTGGACTCGAGTCGAATGCATCAGTACACAAACAACAATGGTGCTCTCCTTAACAACAACAACAATAATAATAACAACAATAACAACAATCACAGTAAGAATCACAATAATCACGTGAAGACGCATCATGGGAGCAGTGATGAGGAGGAGGAAATGAATGTCTCCGAAGGGGAGGCGGACTACTACTCTTCGGATCCAGAGATTGAGGGACAACAGAATAGTCTAGTCAACAAGCTAATGATGAAATGTTCCTCTTCGTCTGGGTCCCAGGTTGCTGGCTCAGCCGAAAGCAATAATGATTGTGGGGGCCACAATAATAATAATCATCATGGTGATCCTAAAAATCACAAGAAGAGCATGGATGATGTGCTCCGCAAGTTGAGTTCCAAATTCACTGGGTCCAGTTCCTCCCCTGTGAATGGGTTGTCCGCAGATGCTCAGACTAATGTCTCTGCTGCATTCAGTTTGGAGAATAGGTGAGTTGTGGGTGAAATCAGTTTTTAACCAAGATAGCGCACTTTAAATTGCATTGTGCATTGTGTTATATATAATGCATAGGATATTAGATCACGTTCATTATGTTGTATGTAGTAGGGAAAAAATCACAAGAATCTAAGATGGCTTACTTGCTCTAAAAGTCAATTTTAGCAAACAACATGCAAAGCGAGTAAAAGTTTGTGTTTTTCTATGGATGGACGAGCGGGAAATTTCAGTTTTCTAAATGATTTACCCGGAAAAAAACATTTCATAGCCATGTATGGGCTTTATTATTGGGGAAGGGGAAATGGTGTCATAATTAGCATTGTTAATGAGCTCTTGTTAAATACTTTTGCGGCCACAAAATATCCCACTCATAGAACTTTTCGGCTCTCCCAACTATTTTTTAGATTTTAACACACATGTCATGATGAAAGTTAAAGTGAGAGCATTGAAAGGATTGATAAACATTGTCGGGTATAGAGAGTAACTTATTTAATGCAATTTGGGACCTGAAGACAGTAGAATAGTACGTTTTTGGAAGAAATTGCATTTCAAAGAGGAATTATTGGGATGACGACAAGAAATCTGTATAATGTGCACATGTAATGAATTATTGGATGAGAAAGCATGTTGACCTGAAGTAATAAAGCCGTTGGCAGGTTTTATTTGTGTAGAATGAATGGAGTTGGTTCCACATGTGCATTAGCATTATGTGTATCTACAAGAGCACTACTACTGGATTTATGATGAGGGGACTCGGGACATTAATCTTTTGGCATTGTTTTGTAAGGCGCCCATGTGTGTCCCAAACGTTTCCTTCCTTTCAGGAATGATAATGGCTCCACCATTATTTACAACGTATTCATGAGCTATTAAAAGGGTCGGCGGGGTCTCATCTTTCACATAAAGCAACCTTAAAAGCATTCACTGAAGAATAAATTGGTCGCCCACCAAATCATAATAAATCCTTCGTGTTTTTTTGTTCTCCTGCAAGAATAGTAGTCATCTTCCATCTACAAACGATTGTTTCAGTGCTGGAGTGCTATACTTTTTGTTGCGAGCATGTTGGTTGAGCAATAGATTTCCGATTTAATCTGCAGATATGGCATTATAAAGACCATATTTTCTAAGCATGTGATAAATTTTTAATTTCAAAGGTGCTCGCTAACTAACTAACTAACTAAGAGATAGTATGAATAATAGTATCTTTATTTAAAATATAATATTGTTTTGGAATGTTGATCGTGAACTTTTTAGAGCGCATTTATCTAGCAGTAGCAACGGTTCTGTCTGGCGTATGTATACAGACAACGGAAGCAATGTAAAAACAGAATGGCAGTCTTCCTATAATAGCATATAGATTTAGAAAACTTATTCTACATTCCTTTTTTAACTAACTTGTACTTGAGCATATGAACTGATGATAATAGACGGCTCTCATATTTGGTGTATACCCTCAAGTTATTGGTATTCACTTTTGTCTTCTCGGATCCCACTCACTTTCGCTCTTATTGTACTCCCCATCCCGTAGTATTGTAAACAGATAAGATAACTCTTTGAACAGACCGAAAGATAAACAAATGTGGTTTGCTTCCATAAATATATATGTAAAAATGGCTCAGTTGAAAGAATATAAAATTGTAGAATCCAGCCATTGACTTGAGTTTTTTTTTCACTCAAATATAGCATTACGGGACTGATGGGAGATGAATCTGTACTGGAAAACGAGCAAAAATTGTCGGCCATGATAAATCAGTTACAAAAACTTCGCGAGCAAATCTTACACAAGCCATCTCAAACTCCACAACAAAGGGGATCCCCATTGTCTCAACATGGGAACACAAAGGTAAGTTTTTTTGGATGAAAAAAGTTGCTTACACTCGCATTTCATTCTCGTCTACTATATAGTTAGTCTCATTCAAGTGATTAAAAGGCCTAGTCAGCTTAATTAGAGTGTAAATATAATGAGGATGGGGAGAAAGTGTGCATGCAAGAAGAGATTGAAAAGAATTTCAGGTCAAAAGGGAAAAATAATTATTTGGCCAATGTACATATGTAATCTCATGTGTGTGTTTGAGAGAAGCGAACCATGAGGAGTTTTTGTAACGTAAGAAAATAGGATTTGAAGCCAAGAAAAAGTGGAGGTTTGCAGAATCTAGGAATAAAATCAGAGTGTATATTTACAGTTGGGAGCTACTTGTACGTTTTTATGATTATTAGTGGATGAAAAAGTATATAATCTGTAGAGTGGATCATACGGAGGATTTGGAGAGAACAACTGGAGCTAACTAACTAACTAACTAACTAATGTGTCTCCTTGTTATGAGTAACTGTACGTCATGTGTGGATTGCAACTATTTTTAATGAAGAAAACACTAGAATCGTTCCCATTTTCAAGTGGGAATTATATATCTATCTAGCAAGTAAGTGAGTGAGTGCCCTAGCCATGTTTTTAGTTTATAGTCTCAGTCAGTAGACATGTCAAGCACTTCCCTTTAGGTTGACTTATCTGTGTTCATCTTTTTTTTTTGTGTGAGTGTGTACGTGTGCCCATCTTGTTATTATTATTATGATTATTATTAAGATTTTGTATTCCGGGGAAACCTTTGAGTATGATACACTCGGTCCAATGAAAATTCCCTAGGACCGAGTCGCATTTAATTTTAGCATTTTGGCGTCAACTTTTGGTTATGTCTCCGTTAAAAATGTGAGCTTTTCTCAAAGTGAACAACTCATCATATTTTCTTGTGTGTCCGTATAGAAGAACAGCTGTGTTATTCTTACGGGGTTTTAATATGCGGTAGTAAAAAAATGATGGGTCCACCTGATTTTCCTGTTCTTTTTAGTAAGATGAATTATTGGGGACTCGTGTCGTGTACTCATAATAGCATACGGGGTGATTGTTATAGGGATACCATTTTATTTATGAGTTGAGATTACATGTGGGCTTGAGTTTATATGTGACAATTGGAACACGTCATAAATTCCTGTGGGCTGTATTTATATTCTCTTTCTTTATTATTAAAAATTGGGTTGGCTTCTGCCAAAAAAAAAATGAATTCAAAGTTACGCCTTCTTATCCATTTTAGTGGTTCACTTTGGGTTTCTTAGGTAGTCACGGGCTCTGTTATGTGGTATAACTCGGTGGGGATTTATTTGTACTAAAGGGAACCGCTGTTTGTTCCAGTTTGTAAGTATTGGCAGCCTGCATCCAAGTTCATGCACATGATTATATTATTCAATGACAGGCTGACAGGTTACACGGGATTTTATGTCATACTCTTTCTCCCACACGTTTCAATCTGGCTGTCAAACTAATAAGTTTAAGGGAAACTATAACTTTTTACAAAGAAAATTCAAACGGATTTGTTGCTGTGTGTGCCACATTTTTTTGGGTTAATTATTTGACACTTTTTGATCATCTGAGACTGTGTAGGGAATTCCACTGAAATTTGTGGTGGTTATAGTATAGTTTTCATTCGCTTGATATAATATTTTTGGTCAATTCAAAATTTGCCGTGGATACTCTTTAGTATTTGATTCTATGTTGATTTTGTTTTACTGTTTTGGTATGAGTCTATTAGTAAGGAACCCGTCCTTTTAGTTTTCTTTTGAAGCACTGACTAGGTTTCATTATTATTTCTTGGTGGATATGACTTTTCAAGTATAGCATCCATATCATTGATGAGTTGTTCTCTTTCATTGCACGCAAACACATACAGTTTTGTGTAAGACAAAAAAGCATGTGCTGTAGCAGTGCTTCTGCTATTTATGCTGGCATTATCTGTATGAAAAGAAAAGGGTGAAGCAACTTAACTAACTAAATATAGCTTCATATGCATATGATATCGCCGACTACAAATGTTTCAATCAGTGGTGTACAGCGCACAAAACATTCCATATGCTTTTATGATTACGAACTATTATTATTTCATTATGGTTATCGTTCTTTTTTGTTCTACATTGCGGCTATGGTATACGCTTGAAATTGTAATGATCATCATAGCCTTTTCATTTGGTGGCTGGTTGCATTCCTTGGCTACTTAGGGCCATTGTTTTCAATTATTCCATTCAATCTCCATGGTTGGTTGAATTCCTGTGCTCACCATTTATCATTGCTAGGCCCATTGTCATCACACGCATGCATAGTTTCTGTATTTGGAAGGAGGGAACAATGATTGGGCGAACAATGATAATAATCCTTTTAATTCACAAAGATTAGAGGACAATAGCGTTTTCAGTTCCGTGGAATCTTAAGACACAGGTGCAGGAATGCTATAAATGAAGGATGATGATGCAAATGAATGCTTTGAATTTTGTGTATGAATTAGAATGGATCTTGTGCATGTACAATTTGGAAGCCGTTTCACTACGTATTGTAACATTTTAAGCTGTGCGCAGAACTTTTTTACTTTTTCGTTCATCACTTATTTTTTATATTTGTGATCGGTCTACAGCACGAAACGAAAATGCTAAAATTGTTTCCTCATGGTAATAGATACAAAGACAGTGAGCTAAAAGAGCGCTTTTATTGTTTTCTCGTTCTAAAAGGGAAACTAAAGAAGCCCAAATTTTAACAGTTTACAGAGAAACCAACTAACTATAAACAATTTTGTGGTCGACATTTAAATTTGTGAAAATTTATGACAACCAGGGATTGTAGTAAATGGAAACCAAACCACTCAAGAGCACTGACAATAATAATGGTTTTTTAACATACCCGAGTTAGCTTTTTTTAGGCATTCTCATACAACCAGGGGCACGTACAATGCATCAATGTGTATTATTATTATTATTGTTAAGCATCAGCGCACCATGGTGTATACATATACCTGTGTTAAAGAGGAGCAAAGTACGTAAGTAAGTAAGTTAGTTAGTTAGTAATGGAGCTCAATTTTTTTAAACCAATGGCTCGTAGCTTTGACAAGTGAGCATCTTGTGCACATTTTTTCCCTCTCAACAGTCATTAAAAAGGGGGCATCACTTCCAATGTATGTGCGGCACACTTCCGTTGTTATTTTTTTTCCTTGTCGTCTACTCTATTCTGTTATGCAAGAATATTATGTTGATCATGACGATTATTATTATTACTATTACGTACTGCCATTAAAGAGTCCATTATTTATAAACCAATGTGAGTAGGATTAACTTTTTTGTGCTCCGGAGTAGTAAACTTTCCCCCTGCCGGGTTTAGCCCGGCTTTGTGCATCCATTATCGATATAATGACATGTGTGGGTGTATGTATCCATTATACTGAAATCTACTTTTCTATGGTGCATGCCCAATATAGTGTATGTAGGAAACACAAGGCATTATTGTTGTCACCACAGTGTCATTGTCATCATTATTAGTTGCAGTTGTACTATGTTTTTGTAGAGTTAGCAGGGTGAATAGGGACGATTATTTTTCTCCAGAAATAAATACGATGCACGTTCTTTTAATTATTATGGTGTGTCGTCTGGAATTTTTTGGTGTCTGTTTCCGCTTGAAAGTAGACTGATTAATAAGGCAGATATGATTTGCGTACAAGTTCCAGTGTTTATAGAAAAAGCTGGTGTGTGGCTGGCTACGTGAATATGGAACAACAGGTTTAGATTGTGTGCTCATTAAATTGGTCCGCAAAGTTTCTAAACTTGAACTTTGAGTCATTGTGCAATATTTGGATATTGTTGGTCCATTGGCATTTATTGTATTTGATGGGCTGGACTGTGGCCATGTATTGTTTTGCTATAGGTTTGAACTTTGGGTTAAATGTAGGTTACTTTTGTTCTGAACTAGGAAGTAGGCTTTGTTTGTTGTTGTCCTATGAACAATGAAATGAAATGGAATGGAACACAAGCTTAATAAGTACATGCAGGCTTTTTTCCCTTGCCGACTTGCTTTGAGTGATAATAATGGAACAATTTGCTACTTTTTTAGTTCCTTTCTTTTAGTCAGCAATTGTACTTCCGAGTGCAATGGTTAGTTAGTTGTTGTATTTTTTGGTTCTGCAGTGGGTTAGATTTGTTTTTTTTTCAAAATGTTGACCGCAAGTCCTTTACTAGTGTTTGGGAATTCTAAGAATTTTCGTAGTGACATCTGTGAGTGTGTAGTAAATGATGAAAACTATCCCATTGACTTTTGCAATAGAAATTACAATGGCTATGCTCATCTTGGTGAGGAAAACTTTGGTCGACATGTTATCTTTGTGCAGGTAATTGTTTTTTTTCTCATCATAAATTAGTGAGTATCGAGTTGTATGCCATAAATCTTTGTGCACACATTGCATGTAATTGTTAAGTTGACAAAATGTGACGAAAGCTATCATCACAGAGAAAGAATGAGCAAGATTGATGAATTTTGGCCCATATGAGAATAGGATATAGGAGTTAACGTGTATATAGGAGCGCTCACCACTGCTCCATTATACAGCCAAAGTGAAATGAAGGGAATTGGACTTTTACATTGACAAATCGGTTCCACCAAATGCTAATGATGCCATGTGTAATATGACTGATGAGTTGAAGATGCGTGATGATTCCGTGCATGCATATCTATACTGGTTGTGTGTGAACTGCTCCACTTTAAGTTTTACATGTTTTCCACAAAAATCCACTTGATACAAATTAGAGGGCCAGCAGATTTCTAAAGTTTGCACCGAAAGCATTCCTACGAGTAAATGGGCATGCGACCATTAGTACATGTATACATAAAAATATGGGTAAAGTGTCAAACTTTTTTTCTTCTCAAACAGTTGTTAAGAGCTCTTATATGTATACAACTTTTTTTTTGCATATGTGAAACCACCCAAGAGCTCTTTTAGCTATTTATATATATGAAGATCAAAGTGCCTATCCACTTATTTATCCCACGACGAATTTAAGTGGATATGTCATTCACTACTTTTATGATGTACACAGGGTATAGTCGATATATGCACGTGGATGTAAAATGTATGATGTCAGTTGACTAACTATAACTAGTAGATAATATGTAGGATTATGTAATCATATTTGAAGTTTAAACCATATGACAGATTTCAGCACATGGAGAAATTTTTGATGTGGCAGCAACAGACTTCTTTTTTTACTCTCTGTGCGTTGTCAACAATAATTTTAACAATGTTTGTCACTACTATACTGTGTACATAAATACATGCATGTATGCAACTGTGGGGAAAACGCAGTATTATTAATACACTTGTACACAAGTCTGTCTCCGCACTTGATCTGGATGCAACAAATGGAGATTAGATTTGTATTTGGGGAGCCGAGGAATGACATGGTGACAACAGCATGAATAAAATGCGTTCATTTTTTTCACACGGGGTGAAAAAACGCTTCTCATATTTAACTATTTCCTCATATAGATTGTTATGACTGAAAGGTTTTTTTTTTGCCGACCGGAAATCAGAGAGATGCATGATTAGTTACGCTACTGTGTACAATGAGTCAAGAAAATGAATGTTTGTCTGGGTAAGGGTTACGATGGTGATTTTTTCCGCTCTGTGTTGAAAAAGCAGAGCAAAATGCTGCTGTAGTTACGTACGAGTGGCAGAAGAAACAACAAACCAAGTAATTATAATCACATGATTGCACTGCTATTGCATCCACCGACCAGGAGAACAAATTCGTGTGGCAAAGAAATCCTCCAGAGTATAAAGATGATGATCATCATCATTGCTTTTCAAATGAGAACAAACTAACTATATGCCTCCTTTGAACTTTGTATGTTCACTTGATTCTGTGAATCAAAGCAATTCTCAGTTTCCCTTCAGTAACTGCAGATATGAGATTTGAGAGTAAATAACTAACTGGATCTCCAGCTTACTTTTGTTGTTATACACACGCTGATCGGTGCACAATACGCAACCCTTCTAACTAACTATGTTTTTTTTTCGTTCCTTCTCCCTAGCCTCTTATTATTCCAGAATGAGTAGTTAGTTAGTTAGTTTTGCCGGATTTGGGGAATTAGGGGCGCTTTCACACCGTGAATCCATACTACTGGGATACTTTAGGAAAAAGAGTCCCCTGTTAATGACTTGGGTTCCCGTCCCTCTGACTGAAATGAATTCCCAATGTGTACAACATGAAAGGAATGGAATGCCAACTTTGCTTTATCTTGACGGCTCACTAATTTTTCTCCACCTTGTAAATTGCTGTGACATAAGCAAACAATGCAAAAATGCCGTGTGCATTGTAGTCAGTCAGTTAGTTAGTTAGTAAAATGCATTCTTCACACTTTTGTGTCTATGTATGCACTGGCTGACTATGCACAGTTGGTTACACATAGTTGTAAGCAGTTTTTTAGTTGGTTTGATTTGAGGAAACCACATGGAACTAATTGTCAGTATTTGTTTCCTACTAATTGGCTACATGTGGCCTCTGACTTTTGTGTGACAAAGGAAACTGAACTGCTGGATTCTTTGGCATGTGGGACAATTGGTGCATTTTTGGATTTTGGCAAGTTTTTTTTATCTAATCATGTGTCCCAGCTATAGCTACATTAACTACATAGCAATGCAAGTTATTCTATAGCAATAAGTTAGTAGCAGTTTGAAAGAACACCGTCCATGCGAAAGGTGAAAGTGAGTCCACTGTTAAAAAACATGTGTTAGTATGGTTAGTAAAAGAGAGCTGATCTATCTATTTATCTACTCGTGCTCTTCACTCCTGCTAATTACTTGCGAACCCGTGCGTGAAAAACAAACAAAAACGAGTGTACAATTCTTCCTTCACCATAGTCTTGTCTGTACGATGCCACTGCTTAACTAACTAGCTGCCTAACTTGATTCGCTATGTGATGGAATGTTTAAAGCTAACTAACTAACTAGTATAGCGCAGCGTGAATACTCATTAATTCATTATATGTTAGTGTTGTTAGCCCATCCTATTTATTCTGTTTTCATCTTCAAAGGAAAGACGAACGAACCCCTTGGAATTGAAATCTTGATTAGTTTGATCAGTGTAATAGCCTTGACTCACAGAACTGACTGAGTTGGCAATGAAAAGTAATTTTCCTAGCAACAATTAGCCGTGATTCCCAAACAAGCTAGCGAATCGAATACATTTTACAGTTTGTAGACAGACAACGAGTCTTATCTTGATGAACAGTTTCTTTTCCCATTCTTTCAACTATAAAATCAACGAAAGCATCCTGTACATATTGGGTGGGTGGCGGCTTTTAGTTAGTTAGTCAGTCACTACATATATACTAGTCCCAGTCAGTCAGGAGCTAGTAGTTAGTTAGTTAGTCAGTTTAGTTCATGATACAAAAGATATGGATGGATTGTATATGTGAAGCATGGGAAATATGGATCTTTTTGTTTTGATCCAAGAATGGAGGACTCATTAGAAGCACAATGGATGACAGATGAAAGAGCCTTGTATTGCTCAATAATGAGTGAGTTAGTTTTTGAGAATGGAGTACATATAAAGTTCATTTGAGGGTAAAGGAAATGAATGAATGAGTGAGTATTGGGATGTCGTCAGAGTTGGATAATAAACGCCCTTGTGTTCCCCAGGAAAAGAATGAGTTGGTTCACTAAACTGTGACTTGAGTTTCAGTGAGTTGGTTGCGTGTAGAGATTACGAGCAAAAGAGTAACTAACTTGCTTGTGTGAAGACAACAAGCCTGGGATAATTGAGGGACGATTGTTGCTCCCAAAAAGCAAACATGGATGGAGCGGCTAATTCAATTGTCGGTTCACAATGCTCCAAATGTCATATGTCGCGAGCATTTGATTTCCACTCATTGTTTGTGAAATGAAGTGCTGATTGTCAAGTTAGTTCACCCTTTGATCATCATAAGAGAAGCTGTGAAATGACAAGGGTTTTATTATTGGCATGGCATTTGCTCTAACTTTCACTTGCCAGTTAGTTTCTATGTCTAGGGTTGCAAATACCTAGGAGAAATATCGGCTCTTTTTGATCTGCCGATAGTTGAATGTATCCAGTGGACAGGTTTTGTTTCGTGTGTGAAGGGAAAGGCTCGTTTTTTATTTTTTCACTTAACAAGGTGCATAGTTCCCTATATGTGATTTAGGGTTTAGTTTTTGGCTTGATTTTTTAAAGGAGCGTCCGGCCCTATTTTGTGTAGAGACGGGTCTGTGTGGAGCCCTAGTTGTCTTGTATAATGGGAACAATATTACTATTCATTGGGAATCGACCTTTGAAAATTAGAGTGTAGATCTAATTAAGCAGTGGGTTAGTACGGGAAAAATGCCATTGATTTACAGATGAATTATGTAGTGTTCAGAGGAGTTGAAAAAAGCATTTGATTTAAGCGTGACTAAACGATAAGTTGTAGTTAGTTAGTGACTAACTTGGAGGTTATCATTATTAGATAGCATTTGGATTGGCAATAAAAATGTGTTTTCTGGGGTTCTATATGATGCGTGAGTAGATATTTTGGCGAAATGAGTAGACACAGTCATCAGAGTATTTTCTTTGGAATAAATAACTGCTACGACTGCAGAACAAGTGTGTGTATTTTCAATGGGTATGACGTGAGTAATGGGCATTTTTTTTGGGTAGGCTGTGCGTGTCACTGATTTTTGTCATAAGATTGGCTTGGAATGCGCAAAAAAGTTGTGTGTAAGCTGAATTAATGTGTAAAAAACATGGCGCTTATCATTTTCTTCACTGTATTTGCTTACAATGAGTTGCTGTAATGGTTTTCCAGTTTCCACGCAGAAAGTACACGGCTTGGTATAGTGTGTGGAGCACATGTTGTGTAAATTTTATTATCAATGTGTGATACGGCAGAATATTTGGAAACCAATTTGAGCACCCGATATGCAATAAATCTTTGGTAAATTGCATAAAACTGCGTTTACGCATAAATAACTTTGGGTTCATCAGGTTTAGAACAAGTTTAAGAAATGGATTTGAATCTTTTCTCATTATTATATAGCAGATGGAAACTATCAAAATTCGGGGCTCATGTTGTTGAGGATTTTTTGACATTACCCTGCCTGTGGCTATAATATACGGGAAACGAAAGGTTATCATCAAGTATTAAGATGATCATGATGATAGATACAGTATAGACAAATGCAGTCATGTGTACCATTTTTTTGTACGCCATTTTTTCTGGCTTTCATACTGATCATGCAATAGTGAGCTATATATGTAGCTAACAGTAAAAGTGCACAGACTGGGATTGGTATATTATGTATCGTTTGATTGACTGCTAAGCTAAGGTATTATTATTGGTGGATCACAAATTGCTATCACATGTGGTAGTCATCTCATTCTTCCGTTTCAATGAGTTTGTCCTATCTACATTACAGGGATGGGAGAACACAATAATTTGAATTGAGTTTGTTATTAGCACCCGTTTGTGTGACTGAACATTTTGGTCTGTACAACAGTATGATGTCTCATGATGATCTGGTTATCCAATGATTTACGTTTTTTTTACTATGCATCGTATGAAAATGTGCCCAATATTTTGGTTAGTGAACAAGAAGTCACCTTGAGAATAGGAATGTATACACGAGTCAAGTGATGAACTGCATGAATAATTGTTATGGGATGAAAGTTGGCATTTTTTGAAGAGAAAAAAATACATAGTAGTTTTCACACGCCATGTTATATGTTAAGGGTACACCCGATGCCGTGTAAAGTCGTACATTTCTACGTGCGTAAATCTCTCAGCCAATTAGAGCAGACTTCCAACTTCTCCTTACTGATCTGATTGGCTGGGAGATTTACGCACGTAGAAATGTACGAGTTTACACGGCATCGGGTGTACCCCTGTTATGTCCCTTGTTCCATGCCATATGCATGGATGGTTGAATGATAATTTTGTAGAACCTGACTACTCCATTCATTTCATACATCATATAATGCAGTGTATATGGTGAGTTTAAACAAAACTGTGTAAAATATTTTGAAAAAAATTTAAGATTGAAGGAACGGCTGCATTATTGTGACTTGTGGTTTGGTCGTGTTGTTTAGAGCACGTTTTGAGAAGAAGAAGAAAAAAGTTGAGAATAGTTGCGTAGAGTTAGAGTTGACTCTTTTTCTTTCATCATCACCCAAAAAAAAGTAGAGTTAGAAGACAACACTAGCGTGTCATAAATAATATCTGCACTCATAAGAAAAAGCTTTCGCATGGTTGGTAAAAAGTATACAGAGTATGACAACGTGTATAATTTTGGGCTCCCCTATAGAGATACGGCACTAACTAAAAGAAGCTACTTTTTCACGTATAGACATGGAGGTTGAGAAAGTGGTATCTTAAATACTATATGGACTAGATTTGTAAGTTATAGTTTAGTGGTTTCCTTTGGTTTCCCGTATGCACTCATATTTTGTGACTGATCCTCACGTTTTGACTTGTTGTGCATTAAGATGGGTGGATGGGATATGTTTGTGTGTATTATTAATAGATACAGCTTGGGCTTCAGACGCATATGCTATTTACATGGATTCCCACATATATAGTCAGTGAGTTGTGTGGCTTTGGTTATGGTTTGGGAGGAAGGAAAAAAATTATATATTCTTCTTTTAGTTAGTTGTGTACGTTGAAAACATATTATTTCTCTTTTTTTGGTTCCAAACCATTGGAAATAGAAGGCATCTGCAAAAGTAATTTCCAAAGTGTGTTGTCTATGCCTGTAAATTGTTGTGCGAACGGATCTCTTTATAAAAATATTAATGTATGTGTCAATGCTCCCGACCTTCTATCTCATTATATGGGAGACACTGACTCACACATGCAGATCGCTCAGTGCTAAGTGTTTAGCACTGAAGATTTTCCTATGTGCAAATCCCAGCACGTCCGCACCGAGTCGATACATATTCAACGCT
>Ga0210040_10002104_pt1 | contig 28669 bp, 26 predicted proteins | sample CryGeyCG12114_NA_FD_185462 | JGI IMG/M metagenome (GOLD analysis project Ga0210040, IMG submission 185462) | Groundwater microbial communities from aquifer - Crystal Geyser CG19_WC_8/21/14_NA (SPAdes) (version 2) | ecosystem: Environmental > Aquatic > Deep subsurface > Groundwater | place: USA... | reverse complement strand
GTTAAAATTATATAGTGTGTTTTGAAAAAATCATACATATTTTGCCTCTCTGGAAGACTAGGAAACAACATGGAGCTTAACTTTATCAATCAGACGAATATGATAAATGGACGTTCCGAATGGAAACAGCTTCCTGAGGATTATGACTTTCACCAAGAAATTGCAAGATCTGCTTATGCTGACATGCTTCACGACCACGATAGAAATCTAAGGTAGCCGCGGTATAGCTAAATAATGTTAATGCCTTGAAATATTTTCCTTATTGTATGAATTCTGAAGGGTATATTTCAAAGCAATAAAACGAACGCCAACTGAAAATATCCATGCATTGTATTACGAATTACAGATATTTCATCGCTCTAAAAAGGATAGTAAAGAAGAAGCATGACAGTGGAGAGAAGGCAATCGTGTTAGATATTGGGACGGGAACCGGACTATTATCCATGATGGCTGCTTCTGCCGGTGCTGATCAAATTTTTGCATGTGAGGTATGTACTGCAAGGATTAAAAGCCTTCAAACTACTGTTAACATCATTAGTTAACTTAATTCAGCTGATTATTGATTTTAGGCTTTTTCTCCCATGGCGGATTGTGCAAAGAAGGTGATAAGAAGAAACGGATTTGAAAATAGGATCAAAATAATTCCCAAGCGGTCGACTGATTTAAAAATTGGAACAGACATTCCTCACCGTGCTAACGTTTTAGTAACAGAAGTTTTTGATACTGAGTTGATTGGAGAGGGTGCGATCTTGACATACAATCATGCGCTCGCAGAACTAATGACGGTAAAAAAATATTCTAATATGGTTTTTAGCGTTAAAAACAAAATTGTACGATCCATAATTTTTAGGAAGACTGTGATTGCGTTCCAAAATCAGCAACAATGTACGCTATGGTGGTTCATTGTCCACTTGTTACAGACTTCAATATTTTGAAAAACGTGACTTTAAATGAAGATGTGACACTTCAATTTCCTCCTTCACAAAAGCAATGCGCAGGAGCTCCATCAGTACAAGATTTGCAATTGAGCTCCATCACTCCAGCAAATTTTTCCATCGTCAGTGATGCTACTCCAATTTTTGTGTAAGTTAATTATAATTTAGCTGTGAACACCCAGCTGTAGATTAGTGTATCATGTAATGACTTTAACATTGGCTTTGCTTTTTTTTTAGATTTGACTGGGAAAAACAAACACCAAAGTTTAGGGAATCCAACATTAGCTTAATTTCAAAAGCCAACTGTGAAATAAAAGATGGGTTAGCAATTTTTTCATGGTGGGACCTGGATATGGATGGTTTCAATGTTGAAAATGAAGAACCTAACATTGTGACTTGTCGTCCTGATTGGCTACCAAATTCTTCATGGAGAGATCATTGGATGCAAGCCGCGTATTGTGTTCCTCTGTCATCCAAACTAAATAAAGGAGACGACTACACTTTATGCTCATTTCATGACGAGTTTTCCTTGTGGTTTCAAATTAAAACTTCAGACTGTTCAAGTTCAACTGTCCAGAAAATAAAAAACCCTAAAGACAGTAGACCAATTTGTGACTGTGGAGTGCACACCGTTTTGAGTAGATCCAGAATAGCTTTGTTGAATGACGAGAGGAGAAATGACACATTTTTAAAGCTCTGTCGAACTCTTAAAAGTTCTAATAAAAAAATTTCGTCGTGCCTTGTTATCAGCGATTCCTCTTTACTATCTTTATGTGCTGCGGCTCTAAACGTTTCTCAACATGTGTTTGTATTAGAAAGTGAAAAAAGCTCTGCTGAGTTAACAAAGCAGTTTATTGCCTATAATGGTCTAACTGCAGACGTGACTGTTATTTGCAAGAACTTTTTGGAACTAAAGTCGAAGGATTTCCATGATACAAAGGTATTAAAAACATTTCATATTTGCAGTGCACGTGCACCTTCGCACAATATGCTGATAAGCTGTTTTTTATGCTGAGTTCTTCAATTTTACAACTGGGTGATACGTTTTTTAGATTGAATTGGTTTTGGCCGAACCGTATTTCCATTTTGCTGTTCACCCATGGGATAACTTACACTTTTGGTTCAGTGTGATGTCTCTTCGAAAGAATCTTTTTTCCGCAGAGTGTAAAATCTATCCAAGGAAAGCAGTTTTGAAAGCAGTAGCTGTGAAATTTGACCATTTATGGAAAATAAAACTACCTGTACACAGTACATGCGACTTTGATTTGAAGGATTTTGACAACATGATTCAAGTAAGTAGAAGATACATTGGTAATAGGAAGGAATATGCAATTAATCTTGCAATGATGCAATTTTAGTTCGTTAATGTGTACACCAACTAACTGACTGTGTCTTTTTTGGCGCCTAGGGTTCTATTCTTGTATCCGATGCAAATATTGATACACAACCACTTTGGGAATATCCAGGAATCTGTACAAGTACACCACAAAAGGTTTTAGAATTTGACTTGAATTCAGACTTGGGGGAGAAATCTTTGAAATCATCTGGAACAATAGAAGTATCTTCCACTTTACATGAAGCAAATGGTCTTGCTTTTTGGATAGATTGGGAATTTCAAGAGACAATTGCTTTAACCACGGGTCCAATATCCAGTTGCCAGTTAGACGAATATATTGAGTGGGATAAAGCTTCTAAGCAAGCTGTGTACTTTTTGGAACAGTTGATGTCAAAAAATAAGATAATAAACTATGAACTAGAATTTACAAATAGTGGAGAACTGTTTTTTAGATTTCCTAAATAAAAGCAGTGATTATTTGCAAGGATATCGATAAAATTGTCTCTATCAAGGCTGATTTTGCATAAAATGGCTCCTGTGTCTGTTTAGTTCCCATGACTTCTCATTCATAAAGCTCAAATCTTAATAAGTTGGAACCACCGCTCTTTTTCACGTTTCACTCTCAGCAACCATGAATTTACAAATTTTTTCAAAATTTTCAGTATAAAAACATTAAGAATGGATCGGGACCGCGTTATTGAAATAACTGATTTGACACACTTCAGAAATGAAGTGGCCTTCAGGCACAATTTTCCCATCGTTGTAGAATTTTTTGCTGTTTCATGCGATAGTTGTCAAAAAATTGACAGACCAATCTATAAACTAGCTAAAAAATATTTCCAAAGAGTGCATTTTCTGAAGGTAATTTTTTTAAATTTCTATCATGCCTATACTTTTTATTTTTAAAAACAAATTCATATTGAATTGAAGGTTGACGTGGCCAAATTTCGAGACTTGGTCATACAGCATAACGTAGAAAGAGTCCCAAGCTTTTTCATCTACAATAATGGAAAAGTTGCTAAACAACTCAAGGTCGGTTAGACATAAATGGATACAGTCGTTGGCCGTAGTTGGCCGCTTTTGGATTGCACTTTCACTTGTTAATATTCTTTCAGTTTGTGAGTGTATGCACACAAATAATAAAGTATTTTTCATCACAGAGAGCAGATGTAAATGAGTTAGAAAGATCATTAGACTCATTTTTACAAAGTATTGGGGGACCGACTGCCAATCCTTTTGCAGCAGTAGATCCTGGACGACGATTTGCTATGCCACCTCAAGCTTTAAAAGCAGAAACTTCACCTCCTCCATTCTCTTCCGTGGGTCCAAGTAGAAACACAACTTATACTCCAGCTGGAGTAGGGCTAGATTACAGTAAAAACAACACTGTTCCAACATCCCCAGAATATGATGTAGATATTCAGCTACCAACCCCTCGAAATGATGAGTATGAGGAGGATGAAGATTTTTTCAATCAAGACGCATTTCAGCCAATTCAAACGACTCCAATTAAAATGCAACCCGCAGTGGTGGATTTGAGCCAGTATCTTGACATTAGTCGATGTCAGGCAATTAATGATTTGTCGCCTTCTCCGTTTGAAGCATTCTTGGGGGGATCTGAGAGACTTGTTTCTGGGAAGGGGATTGGAAAGCTTAGCTTGTTTTACGCAATGTCTCAATCAGTTGCTGTAAGTTTTCGTGAAAAGTTGTATATTGCTATTAGTAATTTGCTACACACAAAATAATGCATAGATCAATGCACGGTTTCTATCAGTCATCCCTTAATCCCAAATTTCCTATCCATTTAATTTTTAATTATCAAACGATAGCGTCTAGGTTTGTGATCTAAAATTACAAACTTTTTTTCTATAGCTATTGTCTTTCAAAATAAAAGCTCCAAGAGAAGATGGACCTAAAGTTATGCGGTTTTATGTCAATTTACCCCGAGTTTTGGACTTCAAGTCGGTATTAGAAGAACAGCCAGTTTATGAGCTGAGGTTAGCCATACATATTAAAACGCTTTTAAGAAAATACGTTCTGTTATATAAATAAATAAATGAGTGGCATGTTGGCTATCCTAGATTGAATCGTACTCAATTAGATGGTCAGCATTTTGTAGATTTGAAGCACTCTGCTTTTGAAGAAGTGAACACACTTCAAGTTTTTATTCCCGAAAATCAAGTCAGAAATCGCAGAACAGAATTAGAAACGTTGACATTTTTTGGGTCACCAATGGAGTCCACACCTGTAATAAAGCACATGCCAACCACATCTCGAGCAGAAAACTCTGGGTGGAAACCCAATGGACTTAGAAATAATAGTTTTGGCTTTGGCCCACTTAGAGGGACAGCAGTAACTACACCAGATACCAACCCTGGAGTTCCAACATTCAAGGGTAACCGGGCATCATTCGTCCCAGACACTCGAGGAGAAAGGGAACCTGATAATGCTGAAAGAGATTGGAATGAATTCCCTGAGGTCGGCCGTCCCAAACCATTCAGAAGACGATAATATTATAAATTTCCATATCTTTTACATGCATACTTTTAGAACAAAGATTGACGCTGTTAAAGTCAAGTCAGTGAAGTCAGTCCTCAATTAATCGGAATTTGGAATTCATACTCAATTCAATTTGATACATGTTACTGTAGTAATGATCAAATTTTCACTTTACAAATTCGAAAATAAAACAATCGTTTGCGGAGATAACTTGATGGTGATAAAATCTTGAAAAATCAATAGTGTAGTTTCCTTCTAGGTTTCCAAATTCTAAATTTTTTAATTTTTGTATTGATTGATCATTAATTAATATCTTTGAGCTACGAAATGAGGGACGCAGTTTTTGTAATAAGTGACCAGGACTATGAAACGCAATTTGAAGCGGCAACAGAAGATTTCATATGTGCTCATTTCTTTGCATCTTGGCAAGAGAAGATTTGCATGGGCATGATAAAGGCCATTTCTCCTCAGTTTCCCACCCTGTTTTTCTTGAATGTGAGCAACTAAACAATACATAAGGTTTCTCAGGATGCATCTAGTCTCTGCAATTTCTCATGCTTGTCTATGTCTACATGATGTAGCCCATGTCCTGAATTAGAAAAAAGCAGGCCGGCTATTTAATGGGCTTGTTGAATGCATGCACTGCATTATAAACTGACTAAATAATACGTATTATAAACGGATGAATTATTAATGGAATCAATTTCTCTTTAGGCCAATGTAGAAACATGCCAAAAAGCAGCTACTTCTCATCAATACGACAGAGTACCTTTTTGTGCTTTCTACTACAAGAAGCAACTGTTTGGACTATTCCAAGTAAATAATTTATTTATAAATTCCTTATGCTCGCCCTATACATGTGTAAGAAACGAATTGTTCAGTTTAAAACTTTTTCCCAATCAATATTTATGCGCAGGCTGAGAATGACGATGACTTGAAAAGAAAACTTACTGAATTCTCAACTCTACAAGGGCCGTTTGCTTTACGTAATCATGCTGTGGTGCGTAATGTCAAAACTATTTTAAAGTCTGCCGGTCTGGTTTACCAAGCCTGCTATTGCGAAATATTTTTGGGATTTTTGTCAAGATAGTTTTTATTTGAGTTGATTTCTGTTTACACAGCCTGCAGTTACGCGGCAATCTCATTTAGTGCCTGAAATGTGTGAAGTCTTTGAAAAGGCAGGATCACCGGTGCCAGCTCCTGTGGTTGAAAGCCCTGTGAAGGAGTCATCACCTGTGCTCAGCAACAATGTTGAGGAGAATAAAGAAGATCAGCCAGCTAAAAAATTGGAGCAAATGGATTCTGGAGAACTACGGAAAGCACTCGAAGAAGTAAAATCTACACTAGAATCTGAGGAATCTAAAGAAAATAATACGGCTGCTGCTGATGAGGTTGAGAACAACGGAAAGGAAGTCTCTAAAGAGTTAGAAATGGCTTCAATTGCTAAGAAAAAGCCATTTCTTGGACCAAGACAGTCCAAAAAATTGCCTTCTGAGAAAGCTCCGAAGCTTGCTCGAAATCTTGCCCAATATCTGGATTTGTCAAAATCAATGTGCTTGAATGATTTGGCTCCGACCAAGTTTTTATCTTTTATTGAGGGTGAAAAATTATTATCAGGCATAGGGACTGGGCAGTTGAATCTTGTTTATCAATTTACAGATGTCAATAAAGTCACGGTAATTTTGTTTATTGGGATAGATAGACATTACATTGAAACCTTTTTATTTTGTCTCAAAGTATTTAAAATTAAATCATTTTTGTAGTTGCATTCTATGAAAATTCGAGCACCTCCAGATAATAGTCCCAAACTCTTGAGATTTTTTGTGAATCAACCGAAAATTCTCGACTTTTCAATCATAGCGGCCTTGAAACCTTCATATGAATTGACGTGAGTGGATTAAACATGGTTGGATTAAAAATTATTTTGTTAATATTTTATTTAATTGTTTTGTTGAATGGTTAAATTTAGATTGACAAGGAAGCAACTGGTTGGAGATGAGCTCATAGATTTGCGTAACGATGTATTAAAAAAGCTTTCCAACTTTCAGTTGTACATTCCTTGCACGAATCGATCCCGGCAGATTCATATTGACTCTATTCAATTTTATGGAACTGCAAGCTATTCAAAGTATTCGAGCATTCGAATTGGAGCAAAGAATAACAAAAATTGAATTGCTAATGCTAAAACCTATGGAGTAGTATTTGCAAGACTGGAAAAACTCATTGAATTCATGCATAAATAATTGTGGTCCGCTGTCGTGGTGTAATACGAGAACTCTGTTGATCAACCATGTTATAAAAAATTAATTATTTCAGTCGCACTTTGAATAAACTGGAGTGATTCCATAATAATTATGGTGCATAAAATATGAATGATAAAGGTGAAGCTAATTTCAGTGAATACAAGGCTATACAATCATTACAATGCCACGCAGCATGCCAACTTATCTGCGCTGGCGAAACGTTATCATCAAATTTCAACAAAATTAATTGGCTTTCTCGATATTTTTAAAGGCACAAAAGAATAAATCTGTATAACTTTTATGAGAAAGTGAAACTCAATTTCCGATAACTAAAATTTTTTAATGCATGATTGTGTCTTCATGTACAAAAATTTGTTTACGGAAACTATGTTCCTGATGAATGTTCATAAAGAATTGAGTGGTTTTATAAGCAAACCATAATCCACCTACAATAAATAGTTCATGCTAAAAAATTCCTGGTGAATCAGAAAAAGTTTTTTTTAGTAATATGTAAACCTCAGCAATTACATTACTTGCAAAAAAACCACAATGTTAGCAATTACGAACTTTAAGGGAAATGACTTGTAATTCTGAATACTGACTGACCACCATATTTCATACACAATTCACTTACACATTATAGATTTAGAAGAGCTTTCATAGTAGATTCACTCAGTGAAGAACTTATCAAACGAGACTAATCATGGATTTGATTCCAGTACGTTTATTGAAAATATTGATTTTCATCGCTTGCACCAAAGGAATCTACTCATCACTGGTCAGTAAGTGCAGTATTTTCAAATTCTTATGCGTAGAAGCATTCTAAAAACTGAAAATAAAAAATACTACAATGAAATCATAAAATTCTGTATTTTCAGTTGTGAGAGGAAATTGCACTACAGGAACAATTTGGACACCACTCCCATCCAATGTCCGAAACCTCTGTTTAACTTGTTACTGTACTCGTTCTGTAAATGTGTCATATTGCAAGCAAAAGTTTCTACTTTTCTCTCTTGGGAATACAGTTTGTACTTCCACGGCTGCAACAACTGTCCCTCCAGCCTCAATTAATACACGGGCAACGCTTCCTGCATTACCTAATGTTTCGGTAGCAGGACGTTGAAATGTTATGTATTTCTTTTCTACAAAAATGTGGTCATATCCCTAACTTATAAGTAAATTAGCAACTAATGTTATTATTGCGTGCGTATTGTTTGTAACAGTCGTAACAGTTTGGAATAAAATGATTTGTTTGGTTCTGGTTAATATAATACGCGGGTAAAACAAAGTTTTTCCGAGAGACCTAATCGTTAACTTGATTGCTCATTGCACCACAAACAAAATTCCTTAGAAATCTATAGTTGAACAGTTTTCGCTACGAGTTTCCTGTCACCTACCGTTGTCAAAGTGTACTCTTTAAACCAAAATCTATGAACTTTTGCTGGACGGCGTCAAGCCTATGTTTAAGACAGACATATTCCGAGTAGAAATATTGAGCAGCCATGTTAGATTTTTTATTCAATGTGGGCAAGCTCTAGCATAGAAGAAAAGTGTGTGAATATTTAATTGCACTTGTTTCATGGAAAAATCTGATTTCTCCGGGGATTTTCGGTGGGATTTCGATTTCATTTTGAACGAGTTTCACATTTTGGGATGATATTTTTGTTCATTGCTATTTTGATTGCGCTTCGTCGTGCTTTTGTTTAGATTTATTTTTGTTGTGATTAATATAAATTAAGTTTTAATTGCATTGTGACATAATATAGGTTTATTATTTATTCGAAGTCAAGTTTTCTCTTGTAAAGGATCTGGAAGGAAAGGTAAGTTATACTTGAGGACTTTTCTTTTCAACAACCCTCACCCGCTTGCCTCTTCTATTCTCATGGAAGTCGAATTGTTTCCAACAGTAACCCGACCTAACAATCATATTTCAAATAACAATTTATAAAAATTCGGTAGCTGCAAATGGGTGCCGTGAAACCGAAATGAACAAATATTGTGAAAAGGGGTCATCACCCAAAGAACTGACCTGGGGAACTTATTAATTTTTTGGGAATATTTCAGACTGAACGACAATGCCGGATTTACTAAGTTTGCTGAAGACTTCCCTAGGCGACCCTTTCGTCAACCCATTTCGCCGAGTCTCTTGCGAACGTGATGTCAAACGTGGTCTGTCTTTGTCTCCAAAATCATTGGTAGAAGGAAGAACTATATCAGCAGCATCTGCTTCTGAATCTGGCAGTGTGGAATTTGGATCCAACAAGTTCTTTCTTTTGTGTGGGATTGGAGGGGCTATTTCATGTGGACTGACTCATACTGCCATTGTTCCCTTGGATCTTGTTAAATGTCGTATGCAAGTGGATTCCAAAAAGTACAGTTCAATTGCACAAGGATTCAAGGTAAATTTATCGTGAACTCTAGTTGTAACCATAACCATTGCTTTACTAAGGTTAGGTAAACTGTTCTTAGTTAGACATTAGCAGGAATTAACGTTTAAAATGCTCGCTTGAATGTTAGGTTACAGTGAAAGAAGAAGGATTTGTTGGTTTGACGAAAGGATGGGCTCCAACTTTGATTGGGTATTCTATGCAGGTAATGTATAAAGTTTAGTATTTATACTTGTGAAATTATTTACTCATTGTTTTATATTTGTAGAAAGCACAAGCAGTTTTGTGAAATAGTAAAATTATATTTTTAATTTCAGGGGTTCTTCAAATTTGGATTATATGAAGTTTTCAAAGTAAAGTATGGCAATTTCATCGGAGAAGAAAATGCCTTTTTATACCGTACTTGGCTATACTTGATATCCTCTGCTTCGGCGGAATTTTTTGCCGATATGGCTCTGAGTCCTATGGAAGCCGTGAAGGTAACTTTTTGTGAAGCCATCCAGGATTGCACAAAATTATTCATTATTCTTTCCCACCATTATTTTCAAATTATGAATTTAGGTCAGGGTTCAAACAATGCCAGGGTTTCCAAGTTCTTTGTTGAAAGCTGCACCCAAAATATATAACAGCGAAGGAATCGGAGGGTTTTACAAGTCCCTTGTCCCCCTGTGGATGCGACAAATTCCATATACTATGATGAAATTTGCATGTTTTGAGAAAACCGTTGAGATGATTTATAAGTAAATTGCTCCGATTTTTATCAAATGATATTAACGTGCTAAGACCTGTGAGCATAGGTGATTTTATGCAAGTTTTTAATATTTGCTTGCTCCTTTTAGGTATGTTGTTCCAAAACCTCGTGAGCAATGCACCAAAGCCGAACAACTAGTTGTAACAGCAACTGCGGGCTACATTGCTGGAGTGTTTTGTGCTGTTGTTTCGCACCCTGCTGACACACTTGTGTCGAAAATGAATCAAAGTCAAGGGTTGTCAGCTTCCGCGGCTTTCAAACAAGTGGGACCTCGTGGTATCTGGAAAGGATTGGGGGCTCGAATCATTATGATCGGAACCCTCACTGCTCTACAATGGTTCATATATGACGCTGTAAAAGTATCTTTAGACTTGCCGCGACCTCCTCCCCCTACAATGCCTGAGTCTCTGAAGAGAAAACAATAAATTTAATAGTCACATTATCTCTAGTGATTCCATTCTTGTGAATTCTGGTTGAAGATACGAAATAAAAACAAATTTTTGAGAAACAACTTTAAATTGTTGCGTAAGATTTAGTACTGTAGTGTATATAATATCTTGAAATGAGCAAGCCATAAATAGTAAATCGAATTTAACGTTGTAAAACGGGTACTATTGCTATCCTATCCATTCCGTATTCAAAACTACTTTAAAGCTATATGAACAGAAAATGTAGTCAGTGGCATTGATATTCGATCCTTTTCTGCTTTTGCGGTATTATTTTATGCCGAAATATCTAAAATATTCATTTCATTTCTCCTATTTCATGGTACATAATTGACTGTTTGCTACCCTGCTTTGAAATTGGAATTACTGTAGGTATTGTAACCTACCAACAAAAATGCTCACAATCACAAGGAGTTCAGTCGTTCTCAGGACTTCGATTTGACCGGAACTGTAATCCGTCGTCAGTTCTCAGCTTTTTTTTAACAAAGAAAATGGAAAGGTTCCCACATAAGTTAATTGGAGGTGGTGCTGCACTGCTTGCGATAACTGCAGCTTTTGGATGGGGTGGTGTGAACTTAATTATAAGTGGTCACTTAAGACAGGTAAAAGAGTAAATTAAAAAATTATTTTTTGGAGACACATTTTTTTGGAAATGAAAGTTTTTAAGCACATGTTCACATGTCGTGGTATGTCTGTATTTTGAGGACGTTTACATCGCCATGCTGCAGTCCAATCTTAATAAGTTTCAGCAGCTTCAAAGATAGGCTGCGAGTCTTTGATGAAGATGAAAGTAAAATATAATCTCATTCGCTAAAACAACATAGTAAGTTTGTAAATACTCATGAGCTGAGTTACTGAGTTCGATATTACGTGGACCATAAAATGAGAATCTGAAGTAATTTTTTGGCTAATTTCTCTATACTTTTGCGTAAGCATTAGATTTTAAATAGTAAGAAAGTCTAAATAAGAAAACAATATTAGTGATTAACCGAGAATACCTACAGGAAAGCTGGATGAGGATTTTGATCGTATTTCATTGTAAGAAATATAAGATGCCTTTGCATCATTGCATCTATAAAGATTTAAAAAATAACTAGCTATCTGGTATCAGTGCCTGGCTTATTTAATTTGTAGATTTTCTAGAAAAGCAAAATTTGCTTTGATGGTAGCTTACGCAATTAAGCTGGTAATTATGGGTTAGTTAATATTGATTTTAGCATAACAAGAAAAGGGCGGAAGACCGTATTGATGTGCGAATGCATATTTAATGGTAGGTAAAATGGGCATTCCAGTAAACAGTAAGTCCACAGCGGAATTTTGATACAGCTCAAAGCTGGACATACGAAAACTAAATGGTCAATGGTCTTCTTGTGGTCCTTCAAACGCATTAGCCATACTGACTTCAAAGTCATAAAGTCAAAAGTACATTTTCAAACAAGCGAGCGATAATTGACAATATTTTTTTCCACACAGCACTTCAGCTCAATCCTATATGCTGTTGATAGTATCTAAAGCATTGTCATCGTTTATGCACAATTTCATAGGACTAAATGAATAATACGAACGAACAATTTTCAAAAGCATGCATGAGAGCCTAGAATTTAGATTAGAATTTGAAACTAGATTTGTCTGTTTTCACAGACAAGCTGATTATTTCCGAAAATTTCTGAGTTAGCAAATCAAATGAAAAGCAATCGATATTTCGATACGAAAACTGTTGGATTATCTTAGGATTTATAAATTTTAGATAAACTTACATTGCGAAAGTGGGGTAAGGCCAAGCTGCCTAGAAGTTACCCATTGTTCTATCATAAATATTCGTCTCACCTTGCCCCTGTTTTCTGCTATTTTTCAGAAAGCCAAACTAACAAACAATACAGACAACTGGAAAAATTGGGAAACCATTCCTGATTCAATGTACTTGCAATTTTATTTATTTAACTTGGAAAATCCCAAGGAAATTATAACAGGGGAGAAACCGAAGGTTAAAGAGATGGGGCCTTATGTTTATCAGTAAGTCAATGGAATTGAAAATACTCTAATTTGAATTTCCATGAATAAATTGACTTTTCCCTCATATAGGCAAAAACGAAAAAAAACTGATATTGTGACAGAAACGAAAGAAAATGACACGGTTGTGTATCGAGAGATATACACGTATGATTTTATGCCTGACATGTCAAATGGAGATGAGACTGATATGGTCACAATTTTAAATATTCCCTATGTTGTAAGTCAATCAATTCTACTCAAAATTTATGAATACATAACCACAGAAAAACTCCCTTTTATTTATTGATAATCTGTTTTTAGGGATTAGCAAATATGGCAAAAGAATTGGACAGCAATGGTACAAAAATTCGCTCACTGATTGAGTCAATGTTAACAGAGAAAGCGGAACAACTTTTTGTAACCCATCCAGTGAAAGAACTTTTATTTGATGGATATGGAATACGCCCTATTGCACAGTTAGCTAAAAGCGAAGAATTAACAGAGGAGTTTACAAATATCGATGTCCCTTTCCCTTCATTCCTCACTGAAGAAAAATTTGGACTTTACAAAGATGTATGCATAACATAGATTCAATTTTACTTTCCATCTGTAACTTGACATTTATTTCCCTTATAAAATGTAGAAAAATGGAGGTGACAAAGGACTTTGGGAAATCAGCGCAGGTAGAATCAATGCTTCAGAATACGGAGAAATCATAACCTGGAACGAAATGGACACTTTACCATACTGGAAAGATGATGCCTGCAATGCAGTTGCAAATAGAACTGATGGAACCTTATTTCCTCCACCAATTAAGGAGAGTAAAGTCATGCAAGTGTTTTATCCAGAGTTTTGTCGCTCCCGGAATTACAAATTTGAAATGTACGTGATTAGCCATGATCTTAAAGGGATGCGTTTTCGAATCCCACCGTCTTTCATGGAAAGTCCTGCAAAAAATCCGGAAAATTGGTGTTTCTGTCCATATGAAGAAATCAGTAGATGTGGATGGGATGGAATTGAGTATTTGACACCATGTCACGAAGGTGCGTATTTTTCACATACCCGAATAAACTCAGATTTATCATGTAGCATATGTAATAACTTACTATTACCCACATTGTCACATGATTTCTCTATTTTTTTGTACAACTGTACAATATAGGAATCCCTTTAATTTTATCCCAACCACATTTCATGGGTGCCGACAAGCAAGTTTCCGAAACAGTTGAAGGATTGAAACCAGAAATGGAGAAGCATGAAACATACATTGATATCCACTCTGTAAGTTAGGAATTCAAGCTAACAGATGCTATCAAATAATATAAAGTAATGCATGTTAAATACGTTGAAAATAGGTTTCATCCATAATCCTTCAGTCCCGTAGACGATGGCAGCTTTCTATGCAACTGACAAAAGTGCCTGATATGGCCAGTTTTGACAAAGTGCCCGAAGCGTTCGTCCCCATAGTTTGGATTGAAGAGGTATTCAGAAATTACTTCACACTCAGCTCTTTATAATAGCTATTATGGTCAAATGAGAACAAGAAAAAGAAAAATACATAGTGCATCCTCATAAACCTACAAATCAAATGCTAATTATGTATTTTTTGTGTGCCGTACAGATAATTGATGCTGGAGATCGCAAATTGAACATGCTCAAATTTTTGCGAGAGCTAGTAAAGGGTTGGCAGCAAATACGATGGGGATTGTTAGCCATTTCAGATGCAATCATATTCGCTGGCATTGGATTGGCTGTGACTAGAAAGGTTTCGGGCAAGGTCGATAAAATCACCCTTATTCAGTAGCAAAGTCATAGAATACTATATTAATTAACCTAAGAATGAATAAGAACTACAAACCTCGTATCCAAGACAAGAAAAGAGGGAAAACTTTTACGAAGAAGCCGGAAAGGAAAACCATAACCAACTGGGAATGCATGGCTTATCTAATTCCCTACCTACATAGAATATTGAAATATAGATTTATTGAAAATACTTTACCAATCAATAATTGACGAAAAATATCTGACTTTTATCAAGAGAATTTTTATGATGTCCCTCGTTGTAGCAAGTGCATGCATTACTGCGACTATTAAAGGAAAAATTTGTTGTATACAGTAAGTTAGTGTGTAAATGGTTAATTTTACAAGGTTAAGGTAAGATTGAAGCTGAACAAATAGCTTGCTCGCCGGTAACAATAAGTATAATGGACAATTAACTTTAATAGTTACTTTTGTTTATTTGCTATTAGATCGTAGTTATTTATTACTGGGTGGGGGCACAGTACCTTCAATTCTCAGATGTGTTGTCAGCAATATGAATCAGTTAAAAAAGGCTGTAGAAAAATTAAGCTCACGGTCTTATAGTGAATAGTGACTATATAATGCACAAAAAATATTTTAAGCGTAATTTTAAAAATCAAAATGTACAGTAGCTTTAATGAATAAAACATTATGTAAAGTAATTACGTAAACTTAGCTCGTATAAACTATACAAGACTTGTATGCGTTATAATAAACTTATGATTCGATCTTGGTTCTCACATTGCCCCTTTGAAGAATGGCATAGAAACACAAACGCTTTCCTGGCATAAGGTCATTTTACACCCCATTTACTCTATTAAATTCTAAGGAAATCCAATCCAAAATTTTTAGTATTATTTACCCAATGAACCAACCCAATGACAGGTGAAAATGCCGTATTATCATAGTCACCGAAAACGAGCACAAGTAACCTAATGCCGTTCATCGCACACCATAGCTATGGAACAACCTGAAAATGCACCTCTGGAGATCGCTGAAACTATTCTCTCAGAAAAAGTAAGATAAATGCAATCTTCGGGTTCATATTACTGCTTGATCTGATCCCAATATGGAAAACTTGCATATTCTGCCATATAAAAATTGTATTTCAACTTCCCTCAGATTCTTATTAAAATTTTTGACCTGGTGCCACAAACCACTCAACAAATCTGCCGAGGCGTTTGCAAACAATGGAACTCCATAATCCTCTACAACTTCCCAGTACAACTTACCATCACAAATGATAACTATGAACTCATGTTCCGTTGTCCAGTGGCTAACAAAGTAGAGCTTGTGGATTTCACAGCAGACATTTCTATAGAACCTGCTTTCAGCGACCAGCTCCAAAAAGTTGTTGTATGCGGATCTCTAATAACCCTGAATCTCCTTAATTTTCTATCCACTTGTCCAGAAATTGAATCTCTATTGTTCAAAAGACTATCGCAAGTCATAAGTATTCAAAGTAGCGATGTAGTGGAGCTCCCTAAATTAAAAACCGTGGAAATAGAACTGAACCCACAGCATGAAACATTTACCAGTGATGAAATCTTTGTTTGGAGTTTCCTAAAGCAAGTTAATAGCAAAGCTCTTGAAAGCATCCTAATAAGTGGGTCTCCGTCATCAGAATGGAGTGATAATGACGACGAAGATGATGACGATGAATTTGACAATGGAGACCAAGGATTGTCAAATTTGTCTTCAAATGCTAGGGTTGAAGGCGAGGCTTCATCAATTCCATATTTTCTACCAACGACTTTGCCTCATGTAGTGACTATAAATATAAATCGTGGACCAGCCATGGTGGATGAAGGAGTTGGGACTGATTCTCCTCCACCAGAGGAATCCGTAGCCCTTTTCCCAATGCCTTCAATCAGGCCTATACTACTGCCTCAACGACTCGATGCGGATGTTTCTGGTAACAATTCAGTTCAACCACAAGGAATTCCTGTAGAAGTTACAATGGAGACAAGTGTACCAAGTGGAATATTAGAAGGAAATTCTTTAGATGATATTCGGTACAGAATTTCTGAGAACGTTTCAGAGGCTGAGAACGAATCTATAGATGATGACGAAGCACAAACAATGGAGTCTTCAGCAGATATGGTGAGCAATACACTGTTCCGTCCATCAATTGAGTTTGCAATCAGATTGTTTCGAGCAAATGCCCCAGGAAATGAAAGCAGTTCCCATTCCATGGTGAATCGGAATCCATTTTTGCCTCAAGTCTCTATGCGAAGATCCAATTTTCGCGTCAATGTGGCCAATATCCCTTCAGCAATACAACACACCGTCTTTTTCGAATTCATGTATCAAAATCATACGTCGCTGAAAAGTTTTAAAGTGGAAGCAAGGCCGGACTTTTTGTGTTTTGGTCATATATCACATCCTCTGGCAGATCTGGTGAAACTTCAGTTTGAGGAATTAGAATATTCTTTTGGAAGGAGTCATTTGGCAATGGAATACAAATTGTTGATTGCTCAGAAGAAGTTGAGAACGATCAAAATAAATATCATGGATGATATGTGGGACTTTTTGATTCAAGCTGTGAATCAATCATCTAACACGCTAGAGGACTTTGATGCAAAATTGCTGTCTATCAGCGAAGAGCCTATAGATTTCTCTGGGTTTCAGGGTTGTCAAAATCTCAAATTTTTCAAGTGTATATATTTTTACGAGAAAACTGGACTACAGACTTTACCAACAAATTTGACAAAACTGAGTATCAACGGACCAATATTTAAAGATGATCTATGGAGCTTTTCAACGCGTTTACAAAAGCTGCAAGAATTCAACTTGATACTAAACACTGGTGGGGATCGCATTGATTTAGACCTATTTAAAAGTTTCATGAGTCTTCCTAACTTACGGAGATTTACAGCAATACAATGCCCCATGGATTTGGACCATGTGTCAAAGTACTGTGACACGGAGTCAACACGAGAATTGAGTTTGACAATTGAAGGCCCTGTGAAAATTGGCGATCTTCCCACCCTGCAATATGTGATAGTAGTAGTAGGACCATTTAAACAATGAATAATGAAATAAACGAATCATAAATAAAAATAAAACCTGACTTTTTAATCCCGTACCAGCATAAAACCTTCACAATATGTAATAAGTATACGCAATACTCACTCACACACAAAAATGACAAAACTATGTTAGAACCAAGAACGACTAACTTTGACTCAAATGTAGGATTTTTCCCAATTACAATATAATCTCGTTTGAAAAGCTTCGGCTTAACTCTTTATGGGGTAGTATGATAGAATTTAAAATAACCACTTCAGAAGGAACACGAACATTGCATCCTAAAAGACCAATGATAAAAGATTAGTGCTTGCTTTTGCTAGTTTAGCATGAATGCAATAACGAAAGATATATATTTTGAACAAACCTAAAATTGTGATGGATGGATTTAGTTTCCCTTCATTGTTGAAAAGTGGAAAATTTTCCATTTTCGCAAACGGTTTGTTTGGATTTGGATCACAAGGAGTGCCTTCAATTCTACTCCATCGCCCAATTGTGCTGTTCCATCCAATAATTGAGTACATTAATAGCGAATGGTCTTGAATAACTGAATCTCCTAATATTATAGACTCCCGAATTCGAACCCCAGCATGTATGACGACATTTTTCCCGATGCTTACATTTGGGCCAATCTACCATGGTAGAGTAGAGCATATATTTTTTAAATTATGAAACATATTGTGGATGCAGTACATCTGATCACTTACAACACATGTTGGATGGACTTGTGCTGTTGCATGAATATAAACATCCCCAATAATTCTTGGTCCAATATCGTCTGCGAGTCGACTGGGCTGCCTCTTTCTGTACAAGGCAAGGTATTGACGATTGGCATATATGGCAGAACTAGCTGTTTTGACTTGAGACCACATCCGATTAGAATGATACACATAAATGCTTCCCTGTGATCCCGACAATGGCATGATGATGTCTTGTTCCAATCCAATTGACTCCCAATTGTCTTCATATTCTTCTAATTCGCCCCTACATTTCAAGAAAATACGTCTCATTTTTGCTTTTGCGTTTTGCGTTGCCATCTGTAACATAATATTTCTTACGCGTAGTATGCCGTTTGACGCTTCTTAAAGATCTTCCCAATGATATCAAAGAGTTCTAGGCCACAAATATAAACCCCACAGTTGATCAATGTGGATACAAAAGTTTCTGGCTTTTCTACATAGTGCGTGATTTTGTGAGTTTCTCTGTTTTCTACTACGCATCCATAGTTTGAAGACTGCTGCCTAGTTGCTTCGGTCCCTAAGACAGTCAATAAAGGTACAAAACCACCTTGCTGTTTCCGGGCATGAAATTGCAACATTTCTTCAAGAGGGAAATCTCCGCTAACGTCTCCATTTATAAGGATAAAGCAAGATGGATTTCCGGCTTTGATCTGATCTCTGAAATGATAGATTCCTCCTGCGGTACCTAAGCGGGTGTACTCTTGCAAATATCGAATTTTCACTTCAGGATATAGAGGACTGATTTCCGAAATAAATGGATTTATTTCTTCTGTTGCATAGTATCCCAGGACTAATATTTCTTTCAAACTAGACACATGGATACATGACTCGATCAGATGCTGAACGAGAGGAATTCCTGCAACGGGGAAAAGTGGCTTAGGGACATCCAAGGAAAGTGGTCGAAATCTTGTTCCTGATAAAAAATATGCACGTCATTAACTTATAGTGGAAACGAGCAGCAGCTAGCCATGTTTACTCACAATCTCTTGTTGTTGAGCTTCACGTACCTTTTTGAGGGCCACCGATTAAAATTACTGCCTTTACGATTTGCTCGGCTGGTATTGTTAATCCCATTCTTAATTACGATATAGTTTTGATTACTATTGTAATAATGAGCCACAAGAAAGATGCCTGCTGCAAATTATAAATAATTAGTTGACACAAACCTCTCCGAGCGTCTCAGAGCCCCCGTAACTGTCAGCAATATGTCATTTTCTGTATTTTTACCGTCGTGTTTGCTGCAACACTTCACCCGCCAATTACAAAATCATCGAGTTTTTCAAAACTGACAGCTGCAAGAGTAATCTTTTACTTCACCTTAACTATTTTTATAAATATTTTGTTTTATACGGAAGGCAATTTTACAATAAATTGTCAATTTAATCAAGCTTGAAGTATAAATTCAGGTTGTTCCATATCTGCCATACCCCGCCGACTGTCCCATCTTCATTATGGCGGAAAAATATTCCATCTTATTACCAACGTACAATGAGAAGGAGAACTTGCCGATCATCATTTGGTTGATTATAAAATATATGGACGAAGCGTATGTTACTTCAATTCAGAATATTTGCCTGCTCTTGCGTTTGATCATTATTTTAAAAACGTATTTATTTCTCCAGAAATTTGGATTACGAAGTTATCATTATTGATGACGGCAGTCCAGATGGTACTTTGGAGGTGGCGAAAGAACTACAAAGGATTTACGGGGAAGAAAAGATTGTAAGAGAAGTTAATATTATAATATCCGCATGTATTAACTTTTTATTTATTATTTTAATAATACCGTATATTTTTTCTAGGTGCTGAGACCCAGGGCTTCGAAATTAGGGCTTGGAACTGCCTATATTCATGGCATGAAGCATGCTACAGGGTCTTTCGTTATTATCATGGACGCTGATTTATCACATCATGTAAGTTCGAATAATAAATCTTACGAATTTCATGTATGTTAGTTTACAATGAATGTTTATCATTGCAGCCTAAGTTCATTCCTGAATTTATAAATCTTCAAAAAAAATTCAACTACGATATTGTGACTGGTTCAAGATATATTGATGGAGGGGGTGTACATGGCTGGGATTTTAAAAGGAAACTAATTTCAAGAGGTGCAAATTTTTTAACACAAATACTTCTTCAGCCGGGTGTCTCTGATTTGACAGGATCATTCCGGTGAGTTTCAAAATTATCAAAATTCAAGACTGTAAAAACTAAAAACTGAACTGCTTTTTTTGTATTTCTTGTGTTAACTATGTTATTTTTCATAGGTTGTACAAAAAAGATGTCCTTCAAACGTTGGTTTCAAATTGTGTGTCGAAAGGCTATGTCTTCCAAATGGAAATGATTGTTCGCGCACGCCAGTTTAATTTTTCGATAGGAGAAGTACCTATTACATTTGTGGACCGCGTGTACGGACAATCCAAGTTGGGAGGGTCGGAGATAGCACAGTTCAGTAAAGGATTGCTACACTTATTTGCTACTACCTAAGCAAAAAATTAACCTGGATCTCCCCATGCATTTTTAAAGGGGATGGGTAAAACGATTGAAGACTATTATATTTTTTCATGACGGACTACATCAAATATGATTATCATTCCAATTTTATGCTGTTAATCTTTCAACATAATTTATTCTATATCCCAAATATTACGCAATAAACGTACAGAAGACTTGGTAATCACAAGAGACTTTGACTGGATTGGATATAAACAAGTAGATTGTACTTTATACTGGATGGGTTCCATTTATTTTATGCGTAGCTTTTCTCTCATCCAGAATATTTTGAACCACTTTAATAGCTCTATTAGTGGTTCCATCTTCGTTGATTACGAGACTAGTGTAGCCGTTCGGACTGCAATCCTTTTTTATCGTTTGATTATGTTTTGTTGCGTAGTAATTACACATTGTAATGTATTCCAGCTCATGAGTCTATATAATAGCATAAACGATCGGTCAGTAATTATTAATCAAACCGAACTAATTACTAACTGCAAATAAATTTTTTTATGAAGTTAGCTTACTGAAAAATCTGAGTAAACGGATCGTAGTTCAGTCTCACTGAAGACAATTTCTATTTTCATATTTCGCCGCATTGCTTGAGCACAAGTTACTGGTAATGTCTGCTGCGAAAGATTAATTTCTATAGAAATTAAGATTATCAAAATTTTTCTATACAACTGTGATGTAGCAATTTAAAACATCAGCAATAATAACGCTGTAACAAAGTCTGCTTGAACTATGGAAACTTGTGCACATGTATTCTATTCATTACATTCCAGCGTTTTTGATGAGTTTTGTGAGTAGGCAGTTTGTATTCACCTTGTGATACAAGAGACGGAATTAAAATATTTTTTCCTTAAAAAACGAAACGTGGGCAAGTATTGCCTCTACAAAATGTACATTTGAGGAGCTGTTGGTCATGTAGTACTGCCTTTAGTGAGAACAATCGATAAATGAAATTACATTTGCATTGATAGTTTGATTCTAATGCAAAGTCGTGCTGGTTTTATTGGTCATTTGAATACCATTTTTGAACAACTTTCAACCAATTATTAGTACGTTATGCGGTTCTCTACTTACTTGATAAAGTCCATGATTACAATGCATGTGTATAAACTACTGTATTATAAGTCAACATCTTCTACTAACAGGCAATGGTTAGCATTCTTAACTATGTTTATTTGGTGTTCAGTTTTTGACAAAATGAAACATTTGTTTGAACAGACGTTCAACACGAAATTCTCGTAACTTTTAGTCGTAAGTCGTAAGGCTATTCTGATGCTCGTATCCCTGTTTAATCTTTTGTGAGCACATTTTCGTTTGAAACTCCGGAAGGCATGGCGCAGAGAGAAAACATGTGAGCATAAAAAATATTTATTAACAGTAGTTTAGAGTAATTTACATGTGTCATGTTGATATTCTCGGAGACTCAAGAAAAGTTTTGTAATATATGGGGAAACGTAGGATACAATAAAACATTAAGTTTTATTTGCCACGGTTAATCGGAAGGAAGCCATTCATTAATCAAGAGGATGCACCGAAGGATATGAAAATAAAAGCCGCACACACGCTGCAGCTTTGCTCAAAAACATGTGTGAACAAAAACGCATTTTTAGCTGAACTAACTAGCTAATACTAACTGAAAGAAAACATTTCTAGTTCTTTGTATTGAGAAGTTCAAAGAATCTCAGCACGTTAACTAACATTATCAAAGTTAATAAACCTGCTTTTGTAACTTCAAAATAGAATATGGCAGCTTATTTAGTATGTTCTGTTCTAAAGTTAACGTGCATATACACATAATATAATATTTAGATCGTATTTGGCTTTGATCCTTCCTTATTTATATGTCTATCTGGACACACGGCATATTCTTTGGAGTAACAAGAGGATTGTGAAGAACTATATATTATGATGAAGAAATAAAAGAAAGAGTTCTACGTATGAACCTAAAGAGCAAACGTGAATAGTCGTTTTGCAGCATATGAATCCAGAAGTGCACATTCAAGTTTTGAGAGCACACATTTAGTTTACTCTAAATTGCTTTCAGTCCCGCCATTCACTTGAAGAATCACATACCGAAAGCTTTAAAAGATCCTATTTGACTTTCTTAGTTCAAGAAACGAGTTCTTTCATCAAGTTTCCCATCATTTACATTCATTAGAGGATTCGGAAAGAGGTTCTCAACTCATCTAAATCGTAGAATCAAGGAGCCCGTTGGAATCCACTTACTTGTCTAAGAAGACGGAGTACAACAAGGGAAGGGCTCTTGATTCAAGGTGAACGAAATTAAAGAAAAAGTTCTTTAATCGCTCCTAAAGACAGATAAGACCTATAGAATAAAGCGTATATAGAAAAGGAAAGAGGGAGCATTCAGTGTTTGTATACTGCAAACTACACTACAAAACTCCAGTGAAAGCAGTAAGTTAGTCCACAGTTGATAAAGAATACGGATGCTCGTTTGACAAGGAATTTTTATCTTAAGTCTTTGTAGGGCTTGGACGGACCACTAAAATAAATGTCAGCTTTCATAACTCGCTAAACTAGGACGATTTTTTAATTGAAAAACTTGCCTAAAGATTCCTGTAGCATTATTTTCACGTGCGGAAAGAGTTTTAAAATATTTTATATGCATGAGCAAGTGAGAACGCATACGTACTCTAAACTCCTTTAATCAATGATGCATTACAATCCGCCTAGACATTGAAACTTCTGACAGAAATTATACAGCTCTGAAGAAGATCAAGAAGATCATTTGAAGCCAGAGCTACTATGACATGGTAAGGTGTACTGCCAAATTGCTTACCAAACATACAGCTTTAAAAGCAATGCCGCCACGGCAAAAAACACTGTTTAAAGTGCTATACAATCATGGAAGTCCACTTCAGGAAGCCTTGTCTCGATATATCATCAGTGTGATCAATCTTGAACCTTCCACATAAAGCTCACTCACCAAAAGCCAAAACGGCAGATAGGAAAAGTGCATTTTCGGTCAACTTTCTCACGGAAAACCAATTCTCCATTCAACATAATGTATGTATAGCACGCACCCTCCCACCATGCAAGCATAGCTGAGCGTGCATCTAGCATTTCATTTTACAGTGCATCATTTGTCCAATTTGATCCACGGGGACTTTGTGAATGTGTGAGCCATTTATTTGCTCACCTCCAGAGGAAATCTGACTGGCCTTATGCTGAGGGTATGCAATCCAATGGTCCCAATCCCAAAGTTGCTCTAAAGTGCGAGAGGAAATGCACAAATGATAAAAGGCGTGCACACAGTGTAGTAATAGGGTTAAGGCTGCAAAAAGGGAGCTCTATGTAGAAGAACTACTTGATGGCATGACGTTGAGTAATTGTCTCCACATCTGACGTTTCCATTACTCTAGAAGGCATTGCTACTTTTGTTTTGTAGGAAGGACCATATCAGTCTAGCTATGTCAGTCAGCTTTTGTGACTAGTTTGCTAGGCTGGTGCGAATCAGCAATAATAAAAGTGAATTGTGTTAGTAAATGTGTGCTGCAGTCAGTAAGTATTAGTTAGTATATATGTACCAGCTGTGAATGAAGCTAGTTTTGAATAAAATCACAACTCGTTCTCCATAACTAATGTGATGTGAGATGACTGATATTTTTCTTAGAATCTAGCATGAGAACGTCTTCTGGATTTATGAGAAATGTAAAAGGGGTTCGATTTTACAATTCAGATCGACTTTAAGAGATTGACAAAAGTTGAGAATGCGGATGAAAAATGTGGGAAAGAGAATTTTTATGTATACTCAAGAGCTTGTGTTGACCTAGTTTATAAATATCTTTGAGATTTAGTCAGTTTGGATGGGATGATTTTTGAGAACTATTTCACGTATGAGCTTTTTAACTTGATTTTAATCTAGCAGGTTTTGTAAACGAGTGGATTGTGAGTTAGAATCGAGAATGGAAAAAGTGTATGAAGAATCCCATTCCTACATGAGTATTGCATGCATTGAATCCACAAGGTAAGTTTATGAGAGATCTAATGGGTTTTAGAATCTCCCTTGAGAGATTTATATCCTAGAACTCGTAAGGAAGTCAGTGAATGATATGGTTGGTTACTTTGAGCTAACATTTAAGACAATGTTTTTTCCTTGGAGTAATCCGAGCGAAGCGAACAATTTTAGGTCTAAAAAACGGACCCGAAAGCATCATCATATGTACATCATTATGTATTCACTACGACATTTAAAAATTCGATGTTTTTTTTATTTTGTCCGACATTCTGTAACTTTTGAAGGATGCGTCCTGCACAAATAGTTCTTGTATCATTACGTAGATTGCAAAAAAGCAATTCACACGAATACGTTTTTTTTTAATTTGTAAAAAAAATAGAAACTAAAAAAAAATCTTTTGGGTCACGGACACTTTAGCATTTATAAAAAAAATCACTTACACAACAAAAATAAATTATAGGCAACGGCAAATTAAGAAATTTAACCTACTAAATCGTCCTATTCTAATAAACCGAGAATATACGGGAAGCGAGAGGGAGGCTTGACCCCCTACAAGAGATCGCAATGCTTAAATTGACGGATTTTTCTATCTATTAAGTTACCAAATTAAAAGTAATCTTACGACGGAAAAATCCAAAAGTTTCCTGTAATAATTTTGCGCTCCCTTGAGGGAGGTTCTGTCTATATTTCCATGCAAGTAGGAGACTTTTATTTCAGTCCTGTTTGGTTTCAAAACTACTCCAAGGAACTGTCGGATTTTTCCATCAAAGGATTATATCTTATATTGTTCACTCTCTATCAATAGGCAACTACTATACTTACTCTCACATGAATGTATAGTTAGAGGTTTCTGTTAGTGGGAGGGCATATCAAAATGGCTAGTAAAAACTTACATGAAAAATATCTCCGTTTTTGGCACGATTCAGGAGTACACCATTAATAAAATCCCAATTCTGGCATCCATCTCAAAATATGACCAGCTCGTATATGAAACGGATGATGGTACGATTTGAAAGTCGGCAGGGTCGTCACATTTCAATTCCTCCATCCAATAATATAAACATGCAAACTTGATTTCAATCCAATTTAATGCTATACTAAGTCAATTTGCTTTTTTAACTTACAATATAAAGTCAAATTAAATCAATTTTCTAACTTGACGTGGTCTGATAGAGATGGAAATATTGTGTTACATATATTATGTTTCACTCAGGCTCACTGCTTCCAAAATAGAATTCTTACTGCGTTTACAAATGTCTATAGGAGCACTACAGCCCGTAGGTTTTATTTGACAAGCTGATTTGATTACTTAAGATTTGAGCAGGAAATCAACACGTCTTTATTGCTTCATTATAAGATACTAACAAGAGGATGTCTAGCCTACTTACTTCTATATTGATTGCTCGAATTACGTAGATAAAGAAAATAAATTAACTTGGTGCATATCACCTTGAGCAAAGATTGACTGGCGCTTTCACTACTGGTTCTATGTGCAATTTAATTCTACTAACTGTACCCTAAAAGTAAATAAAATGGGACTATATTGGATGTGCCGCAGATTGCGGAATGATTGTTGACTCCAAAACTAACTGGTAAGCTGGCAAAATGCCAAATATATGAGGCAATTAGGTTCTCAGTTAACATGGTGGGCAATCAATTGATCTTTATTTCGCAATATATGTCTGAAGGCAACTCGCCCTTTAAAATTATAGGTTCTGTAGTGCCAAGTTATAGTATGTGAGTTTAGGAAAAGGGGTGAAAACACACTTTTGTATCTACGACCAAAGGAGTTGAAGTTTTTTATTACCATCCTAACTTGACACTTCTAGTCCTTCTTTTAATTACTTTAAATATTCAGCAGATATAATTAAATTTTAGTTACCAAAACTTTGGTCTCAAAAAAATCTTTGATGTTGATTTCCCTAATAGCCTTTTGTTTCAACACTTTTTTTATCATTCAATCAAAATCGGGTTGGTTGATTGCAGACTTTACTTTTTTGCATGTTTGACGGTTTTTCCCTTTGATTTTATAAACTGGCACTTTTTCGCTCAAATTAATTTGATGATTGGAAAATTTTATTTAAGCTTCTGCTGACTTGTACTTGGACTGCTATACGCAGTCGAGCTATATGTATTATGTTACTTTCAAAAGCACAAAGGCGAGTTTTGGTTGTCACTATTAACATTACTTTCAGTTGTGCAGTTGCCTTTGAAGTAATGATATTGAATTGATTGAATGTCAGCACTTTTCTATTCAAATGATCAAAGATCCCAGGCTACGTATGACTACATAAGCATTAAAATAATTTTGAAGAAAAAGAGAGAAGCACACGAAAACTTTTTTTATGAGTGTACGTAATTGTGAAAAATCGGGGATTGCTAAAAAGTAGCTGACATCAACTTTTCTGATTGATTTCAATACCTTTCTGCATATCTTGCATTCACATTAATAAGCATATGGGGCGAAGCAGATATCTGTCACGGAAACTATGCTGAATGCCGATACAACACATAATTTTATTGTTAATGGTGTTCAAGTATAACAACGTGGAAATGTAGGTAATTCAGGTTTTAGAAATTTTAATATTTATTTGTTGTCAGAATAAGAAAATACAAAAGTTACTTTGTTATAATCTACTGATTGCGCCTCTTGCCCTCATGAGTATTAGGTTTCTTTGTTGGTGGTGTAAAAACTACGTCTCCGTTCTCGTCGAAGTCTAGGATTCCATCGTACCAGTCCTTACTGAAATTTTAAAAACATTTTTTAAGTGCCTTGGATTATCAATCTTAATTTTAAAACCTAAAGACTGTCAGTTTACGCATTTATTAATAGCAAACTACTCACCATTCAGGAACCATGTTGGGTTTATCACATCTTTGAGTTGCTTCGTTATATACAGTTCCAAGTGAGCATCCAGATCGTCTTGGAGTTATGCCGTCAATGCAAACGAAAAAGTATTGGCAGTCTTTGGGATCCGCAAATCTGGGATGTTGTTCAATACTGTCTGCTTTTTTACCGGGGCACGTGAACTCAAACACATCTGAGAGGACAAAATGAAGCAAAGTTTATAGAAAACCTTAAAACCTTAGGATCAAAATAATATTTAATCACCTTCGGAGCCACAGTTACTTTTCTTTGCTTTGTCTGGCCAAGTGCAAGTTCCAGTAGCGTTTCCAAAAACAAGCCCGCTTGGACAAGTGATAGCATTAGCAGATCCATCCACACAGAAAAAGAATCGGTCACAAATCTTTTCATCAGCGTGAGCAAAATATCCGTTTTTACGGGGACAATTATTCGACGGTTGTGCAGGCTCTAAATAGTAAAAAAATACGTTATGCCATCTAAACAAGTCCCATATTTAAAGAAATGTAATGAAAGCATGCACATACGCAAAAGCTCCCGTCCAGTACAATCGACGGCAAATGGGAACTCGCATTTCTCAACATTAGGTCCAGCAGCTTCCAAGAAAACTAGTCCGTCAGGGCAGATTTTACGCTTCGGCTTATTGTCTTGGCATTCCCAATAAGCGTCACATTGTTCTGCATCAGCGAAAAAGCCATTCGGTTCTGGGCACGCGATTCCATTTGCATCTTGCGGTTCCTCTACTGGTTTTCTGTTTCCTTGATTACGGTGTGTCCCACGATTCCTCAGTTGACCTGCAGTTTTTAAGTCACATTTTTACCATGTTTTCATGATATAACTTTGCTAACAAATAGCTACAAATTGGAATGGTATAAATATACTCACCATTCACCGAGATGAATAATGCAAATATGAGGAAAACTTTAACAGTGTCCATATTGTATGTTTATTCTTATGAGACAAGAAGTCAACTGACCATTTCATTTACCTTTATTCCTAGGAACGTGCACATTAGGTCACTCTTTTACATGCTCATATACTTATAGTTAGTTATAATTATTCGTCCTCTCTTTTCGTCTAGCACTGTCGTCAAAAAAGGGTTACGTCGTTACCATTGTGTATTTATGCCCATGATGAGTTCATGGTGAGCGCTCCATACTTGT
>Ga0210040_10002102_pt1 | contig 28678 bp, 18 predicted proteins | sample CryGeyCG12114_NA_FD_185462 | JGI IMG/M metagenome (GOLD analysis project Ga0210040, IMG submission 185462) | Groundwater microbial communities from aquifer - Crystal Geyser CG19_WC_8/21/14_NA (SPAdes) (version 2) | ecosystem: Environmental > Aquatic > Deep subsurface > Groundwater | place: USA... | reverse complement strand
ATCTTCCCGAGCCAGGCGCACATCATCCCGTCGAACGTGACGGCGCGGATCGTGCCCAAGACGTTGTTCGGGGAGAAGTACGTCGCGTTGCAGGTGCCGAAGCAGCCGTCGTCGCGGAGCATCCGGGCTGGTGACGTGATCCGGCAGTCGCACGTGGCGATCGAGGTGGAGAAGGTGCTGTCCGACGTGTACCCGTTGCTGCGCACGGTGCAGCCGGCGCAGCTGAACTACACGTTGACGGCGTTGGCCGATGCGTTGGAGGGGCGTGGGGACGAGCTGGGGAAGTCGGCAGTGGTGCTCGATGACTACTTGAAGCGGATGAACCCGAAGATCCCGTTGCTGGTGCGTGACCTGCGTCAGCTCTCGACGGTGTCGGACACCTATGCCGGGGTGGTGCCGGAGCTGGCGACGGTGCTGCGCAACAGTGTGAAGACCGGCAGCACGTTCGTGGAGAAGGAGGCGAAGATCAAGGCGTTGTTCGACGACGTGGCCGGGTTCTCCGACACGACGCGGGACTTCTTGAACCGCAACGGTCAGAACGTGATCCGGTTGAGCAAGCAGGGGCAGGCGCAGTTGCCGTTGTTCGCGAAGTACGCCCCGGAGTACCCCTGCCTGGTCCAGGGCCTGGTCGGGCAGATCCCCCAGCTGACCCAGGCATTCCGCGGGACGACGCTGCACATCCGCCTCGAGGTGCTGCCCAACATGCCGACCGGCTACACCACCGCGGACTCCCCGCGCAACGGCGCCCACAACGGCCCGCACTGCGAGAGCCTGCCAGGTGACCACCACAGCCAGACGAACCCGACGCCGCAGCCGCCGATCAGCGCCGTCGACGACGGGGTGACCGGCGGGCACGGCAAGTTCCGTCCTCGCGCGGCCCCCGACCTCACCTCCGGCTACGCCGGCACCGCCTCCGAGCGGTCGCTGATCAACGCCGTTGCCGCCCCCACGATGGGAGTCGCCGAGCATGACGTCCCCGACCTGGCCACCCTGCTCCTGGGCCCGATGGCTCGAGGGACGGAGGTGAGCGTGCGGTGAAGCTCCTCGACAAGCAGACCAGCAGCGACGCGGTCAAGCTGCTGATCTTCGTGCTGGTGACCAGCGTGGCGACCGGCCTGCTGATCGTCACCATCGGCAACCTGTCGTTCGGCGCCAACAAGGTCTACAAGGCGGTCTTCAGCGACGCGACCGGCGTCAACAAGGGCGACGACGTCCGGGTCGCGGGCGTCAAGGTCGGCTCGGTCAAGGACGTCGAGATCGTCCACCGCACTCGTGCCCTGGTGACCTTCAAGGTCGACTCCGACCAGCGGCTGACCGACTCGACGGACGCCACCATCCGCTACCGCAACCTCGTCGGCCAGCGCTACATCTCGCTGAGCCAGGGCGTGGGCGGCCCGCAGACGCTGCAGCCCGGCCAGACCATCCCGATCAGCCGCACCGCGCCCGCCCTGGACCTGACCGTGCTGTTCAACGGCTTCAAGCCGCTGTTCGCCGCGCTGTCCCCGGCCGACATCAACAAGCTGTCCTACGAGATCGTCACCGTCTTCCAGGGCGAGGGCGGGACCCTCGAGAGCCTGCTGTCGCACACGGCGTCGGTGACCTCCACTCTCGCCGCGCGTGACAAGGTGATCGGCTCGCTGATCACCAACCTGAACGAAGTGATGGTGACTCTCGGCAACCGCGACAAGCAGCTCTCGGACCTGCTCGTCAAGCTCCGGATCTTCGTGTCGGGGCTGTCCAGCGACCGCCAGGCGATCCTCGGGTCGCTGGACTCGATCTCGGCGCTGGCGGTGCAGACCTCCGGGCTGGTCACCGACATCCGTCCGCCGCTGACCACCGACGTCAAGCAGCTGCGCAAGGTCGCGACGACGCTGGACAAGAACAAGGCGGAGGTCGACCGGGCCCTGCAGGTGCTCCCGTTGAAGCTGAACAAGATCGGCCGCACGGCCACCTACGGGTCCTTCTTCAACTTCTACCTGTGCACGTTCAAGGGGAACGTGAAGCTTCCGGCGCTGCTGGGACAGGCCGCGACCGACATCCCGATCAGCTACGACACCGGCAGCGACAGGTGCAACGTCTCATGAGCGTCCCGTTCCGCGAGCGCAACCCCGTGATCGTCGGGGCGGTCAGCCTCGCCCTGATCAGCGCCTTCATCCTGGCCGCGTTCAAGGCCGACAGCCTGCCGCTGATCGGCGGCGGCGACACCTACTACGCCTCCTTCACCGAGGTCGGCGGTCTCAAGGCCGACGACGAGGTCCGGGTCGCCGGCGTCCGGGTCGGCAAGGTCGACGGCATCGAGCTGGACGGTGACCACGTGCGCGTGTCCTTCAAGGTCGACAAGGGCGTCCAGTTCGGCACCCGCACCGCGGCGGGCATCAAGGTCAAGACGCTGCTCGGGGCGATGTACCTCGGCCTCGATCCCGAGGGGCCGGGACAGCTGAAGAAGGGCTCGGTGATCCCCGCGTCCCGGACCAGCTCGCCGTACGACGTCGTGCAGGCCTTCTCGGGCCTGGCCGAGCGGGCGCAGAAGATCGACACCAAGCGCCTGACGAAGTCGCTGAACACTCTCGGCACCCTGACCGAGAACACCCCCCAGGAGTTCCGCGCGGCCCTGTCGGGTCTGTCCGACCTCTCGGCGAACATCGCCAAGCGCGACCAGCAGCTCAACACCCTGCTGCGCAACACCAAGAAGGTCTCCACCGTGCTCGGTGACCGCAGCGCGGACATCACCAAGCTGATGCGCGACGGCGACGTGCTCTTCCGCGCGCTGTCCGCGCGCCGGCAGTCGGTGCACGACCTGCTGGTCGCGACCAGCGACCTGTCGGTCCAGCTGACGGGGTTGGTCAAGGACACCCGCGCCGACCTCAAGCCGGCGCTGGACCACCTCGGCAACGTCGTCGACGTGCTGAACAAGAACCAGGACAACCTGGACAACAGCCTGCGGCTGCTGGGTCCCTTCTACCGGGTCTTCGCCAACACGCTGGGCAACGGCCCCTGGTTCGACACCTACATCGAGAACATCCCTCCGACGCCGAAGCTGGGGGGCTGAGATGAGTCGCATGGCGAAGATCGACGGGTTGACCCGACTGCTCGTCGGGGCCGTGGTGCTGGTCATCGTGGCCGGTCTGGTCATCGTGTTCCACCCCCGCACCGACAAGATGGAGCTGACCGCGTCGTTCCCACGGACGGTCTCGCTCTACGAGGGCTCCGACGTCCGGATCCTCGGGGTCCCGGTGGGCAAGGTGGAGTCGGTCCGCCCCGCCGGCACCGACGTCGTGGTGAAGATGTGGTACGACGCGAAGTACCAGGTGCCCAAGGACGCCCAGGCGGTGATCATCTCCCCGGCCATCGTCGGCGACCGGTTCATCCAGCTCACGCCGGTGTTCCAGAAGGGCGACGCCGCCATGCGCGACGGCGCGGTGCTCAGCACGAAGTCGACCTCGACGCCGCTGGAGCTCGACACGATCTACCAGAGCATCGACCAGCTGTCGGTGGCCCTCGGCCCGACGGGCGCCAACAGCACCGGGTCGCTCACCCACCTGCTGGACTCGACGGCGAAGAACTTCGAGGGTCAGGGCGAGCAGTTCCACGACACGATCATGAACGTCAGCCGCCTGACCACCACCTTGGACGACAACAAGGAGGAGCTGTTCGGCACCGCCCGCGAGGTCGAGCGATTCGTCAAGGCGCTGGCGAAGAACGACGGCACGGTGCGCCGCTTCAACGACTCGCTGGCCTCGGCCGCCGACCTGCTCAAGGACGAGCGCTCGGACCTTGCTGCGGCGCTGCACAACCTGGGCGTCGCGATGAAGGCCGTGGAGGGCTTCGTGAAGGAGAACCGCTCGGCGCTGACGCGCAACATCAAGGGGCTGAACCAGGTGTCCAAGGTGCTGGTGAAGCAGCGCGCGGCCCTCGACGAGGTGCTGCAGGTCGCCCCGACGACGCTGGCGAACCTCTACCACACCTACAACCCGGCGGCCGGCACCCTCGACACGCGCACCAACCTCGGGGAGAACCTGACGAACATCACCTCCGACCCGGCGCAGTTCATCTGCGGGGTCCTGAAGGCCGCGAACAAGAACACCTCCCAGACCTGCGACGCGCTCGAGAGCCTGTTCAAGGCGCTGCCGGAGACGCCCTCCGCTCCCCGCGCGGCGGCACTGTCCTCCAGCCAGGCGGGGGCGCGGCAGGTCGAGAACGTCGACCGGACGCTCGGCGGGATCCTGGGGGCGCAGCGATGAGCGGGCTCATCCGCCGCGCCGGGGTGCGGTCCTCCCGCGGAGGAGCCAGGGCCGCCCGGGCCCGGCTGGTGCGTGCCGTGCTGCTCGTGCTGACGGGAGCGGTGCTGCTCAGCGGGTGCGACTTCTCCGTCTACAGCCTGCCGCTGCCCGGCGGGGCCAAGCTGGGCGACGACCCGATCGAGGTCAAGGTGCAGTTCCGCGACGTGCTCGACCTGGTGCCGCAGTCGTCGGTCAAGGTCGACGACGTCGCGGTCGGACGCGTGGAGAAGATCGACGTGCAGGGCTACCACGCCCTGGTCACCCTGAAGCTGCGCAAGAGCGTGAAGCTGCCGGACAACGCGGTGGCCACCATCCGGCAGACCAGCCTGCTGGGGGAGAAGTTCGTGTCGCTGGCGCCACCGTCGTCCGGGTCGACGGGCCGGCTCGGCAACGGCGACCTCATCACGCTCGCGAACTCCGGCCGGAACCCGGAGGTGGAGGAGGTGCTCGGTGCGCTCTCTCTGCTCCTCAACGGCGGTGGCGTGGCGCAGCTCAAGACCATCTCCACCGAGCTCAACAAGGCGCTCGGCGGTCGCGAGACCGACGTCCGGTCGCTGCTGACCCAGCTCAAGACGCTGACCGGGCAGCTCGACACCAACAAGGCCGTTATCGTCCGCGCGATCGAGAGCCTGAACCGGTTGTCGATCTCGCTCGACAAGCAGAAGCCCGCCATCACCTCGGCCCTGGACCACCTGCCCCGGGCGGTGGCCTCCATCAACCGCCAGCGCGACGACCTGGTCAAGGTGCTGCACGCCCTGTCGCGGCTGAGCACGATCGGCACCAAGGTCATCTCGCAGTCCAAGGCGGCGACCGTGGACAGCCTCAAGGCGCTGGCCCCGACGCTGACCAAGCTGGCCGAGACCGGGGACGCGCTGCCCAAGGCGCTCCAGGTGTTCTTGACCTACCCGTTCGTCGACGCCGCCGTGGGCACCAACCCCGCCCAGGCCCGCAGCATCCACCTGGGTGACTACACCAACCTGTCGGCACAGCTGGACCTCGACCTCAGTGACCTCGGCATCGGGCAGGTGTGCAGCCTGCTCCCGCAACTCGAGCAGCTGGGGATCTGCGACAACCCCGACCTCACCGCCTGCGTCACCAATCTGATCGGGACCGACCCGACCGCCCTGAACGGCCAAACGGTCGACGAGCTGCTCACGACCCTGACCCAGAAGTGCGGTGGTGCCGTGCAGAAGCTGATCTGCACCACCATCAAGGGGGTGCCTGGCCTGCCCTCGGCGCTGACCGACCTGTGCTCCCAGCTCGGCATACCGACGTTGCCGATCCCGTTGCCGTCGGTGAGCGCGTTGACGAAGTGCCTGACCTCCGGCAAGCCGCTGGGCAAGGCGTGCGACGCCCTGAACCCGCTGACGCTGGTGCAACGGTGTGCGGCGACCACGGCGAAGACCAAGCCGTCGGGCTACTACTCCGACGCCTGCGTGGCCTACCGCCGGCTGAACCTCGGCATCGTCAAGGGCGGCACCCTCGGCAAGCTGCCGATCGTCGGGAGCGGGAGCGGGAGCGGGAGCGGCAGCGGTGGGGGCGGGGGAATCCTCGGCGGGCTCGGTGGCCTGGGCGGTGGCGGTGGCGGTGGCGGCGGCCTGCTCGGCCTGAACCGGAGCGCACCGGGGTCCACCGCGCGCTCCGGGGAGACCGGGGCAGCCTCGGTGCCCGCGGCCCGCAGCGACCTGGCCGCGATGCTGGTGTGGGGGATGATGCAGCGATGATCACCAAGCGGACGAAGGTGCAGCTGCTGGTCTTCGCGATCATCACCCTGCTCGGGGTGTCCTACGTCGGCGCGCGCTACGCCCGTCTCGACCGGCTCTTCGTGGACAAGTCCTACTCGGTGACCGCGCACTTCCGGCAGTCCGGCGGCATCTACACCGGCGCCGAGGTGGGCTACCGCGGGGTGACGGTCGGGCAGGTGACCCGGATGACGCTGACCAAGCAGGGCGTCGACGTCCAGATGGCGATCCAGAACTCCTACCAGGACATCCCCCGTGACACCCGGGCGGTGGTCGCTGACCGATCCGCTGTCGGCGAGCAGTTCGTCGACCTCCAGCCGCGGACCCGGTCCAAGCCCTACCTGGCCGACGGGGGCAGCATCCCGGTGGCCATGACCGCCACGCCGATCCAGACCACCAAGCTGCTCACCGACCTCGACACCACGGTGAACTCCGTCAACAAGCAGAGCCTGACGACGGTGGTCGACGAGCTCGGCAAGGCCTTCAACGGGACCGGCCGGGACCTCGGCACGATCATCGACACGTCGACCTCGTTCATCGACGCCGCCAACGACAACTTCGACGTCACCACGGCGCTGCTCCGAGACAGCAACACCGTTCTGGGCACCCAGGTCGACAAGACCTCCGACATCAAGTCCTTCTCCAAGGACCTGGCGCTGTTCTCCACGACGCTGGCCAACAGCGACCCGGACCTGCGCACGGTCATCGAGAACGGCAGCGCCACGGCGAACCAGCTGAGGTCGTTCATCAACGACAACAAGGTCGACCTCGGACAGCTGATCAACAACGTGGTGACCACGGGCGAGGTCACCGGTCGGCACCTCGCCGGCACCGAGCTCATCCTGGTCGTCTACCCCTACGTGGTCGCGGGCGGCTACACCGTCATCGACAACGACGGCGGGAAGAGTCCCTACGACGCGCACTTCGGTCTGGTCCTGCAGCAGGACCCCCCGATCTGCGAGCAGGGCTACACCACCAAGCGTCGCGACCCCAACACCGGCCGGGCTGAGGTCCCGATGAACACCTCGGCGCGCTGCACGGCGCCGGCCAGCCAGACCGACGCCCGCGGCGCCCAGAACACCCCGAAGAAGCGGGCCGCGGCCGACTACCGGGCGCCGGTGGTCGGCACCTACGACCGCAGCACCCACAAGGTGACGCTGAGCGACAAGGCGCCGGGGTCCGACGTCACCTACACCGGCGGCGCCGCGCAGCTAATGGGGCAGGACTCCTGGAAGTGGCTGCTCCTGCAGCCGCTGGCAGGCGACAAGTGACCGGCGACATGGCCGGTGACCGCCCGGCCGGCACCTCGGAGCCTGCCACCGGTGAGCGAGGATGGCGGCCGTGACCGATCTCAGCACTCTCCCCGGGTCGCCCGCCGGACCGGACGAGCCGGGCCAGCCGGGCGACGACGACGTCCACGATGAGCGTGGGCAGCGGGGTCCCGGCGGCGCCGGCCTGCGCTGGGGCCTGGCGGCGTTCCTCACGCTGGTGCTCGTGGTCGCCGGTGTGCTCGTCGTGCTCGAGATCGCCTCGCTGCGGCCGAGCTCCGAGGACGACCGCTCGACCGTCCAGCAGCAGTCCGCCGCGGTGCGCGCCGCCGAGCGCTTCACCGTGCAGGTCAACACCTACAGCGGGACCTCGATGAGCAGCTACCAGAGCTCGATGAACTCGATGATGACGCCGAAGTTCCGCACCGACTACAAGAAGGTCATCGACCAGCTGGCCAGCACGATCAAGCAGGCGAAGGTGACCTCCAAGGGCACCGTGCTGGCCTCGGCGGTGGCCAGCCTCGACGAGGACTCCGCCTCGGTCCTGGTGGTCTCCGACGCCAGCGTGAAGACCATCTACGACCCCAACCTGGCACGGCACTTCCGGTGGAACGTGTCGCTGGTCCGCATCGAGGGCCGCTGGCTCGTCGACGACTTCACCCCGGTGGCCTGAGCATGAGCACGAACAACCCTCGCGGTCCGCGACGGCGCATCGCCGGTGAGCGTCGCCCCGGACGACCGGCACAGGGGGCTGGCGGCACGGGTGCCGCCGACACCGGTGCCCAGGACGACACCCATGACGACACCCAGGACAGCGCCCAGGACGGCGTACCCGGCGGTGCGCCGGTCGGCCCGGACGAGCAGCCCGCCCTCGGGGGCGCCACCTCCGCCGAACTGCACCCGGACGCACCCGGGACGGGGCACTCACCCGTCCTCGAGGGAACCGCGACGGCCCCCCACGGCACGCGCCGCCTCGGGTCGGGGCCGCCGTGGTGGGTGGTCGGCGTGCTCGGCGTCGTGGCCCTGGCCCTGGTGCTCACGGCCGCGTGGTTGGGCCTGCACACCTGGGACTACCGCCAGGTCCAGCGCGCCGACGAGGTGGAGGAGGCCTCGCGCACGGCCCCCGCGGTCGCCGAGCGGGCGGCCGCGACGGTGCTGTCCTACAGCTACACCTCGCTCGACGCCGACGAGAAGGCCGCCGAGCGCTACCTCACGCCCAGCTTCCGCAAGCAGTACGTCAGCTCGATGAAGCTGGTCCGGCCCAACGCCCCGAAGCTGAAGGCCAAGGTGGTCGCGGAGGTGAAGGGATCCGGGGTCAGCCACGCGGATCCCGACCGGGTCGACGTGCTGGTCTACGTCGACCAGACCACCACCAGCACCGCCAACGGAGGGGACCCACAGGTGGCGCTGAACCGGGCGATGTTCTCCATGGTGCGCCGCGACGGGTCGTGGCTGGTGGACAAGATCACCTCCTACTGACCGCCCCGGCGTCCGACGCGTCGACCGGCCGGACCGCCGACCGGCGGTCCCCAGGGGGTCGCTCCCGGTGCTTGACTCGGTCGCCCGATCGGTTCATGCTTCTGGTGTTTCCGAGAGGCCACCGCCTCCGCCCGAGCTCCGCCCCGCTGAGAGCCACGACGTCGTGCACATCCCGACGGGTGGCTCGGGGTCAGGGACCGGGTGGGATCGAGTGGCCCCGCCGGTTGTGCCCGAGGGTGCCCTTGGGCTAATATCGGTCCTCGCGTCTGCCCTCAAATGCGTCCAGCCTGCCCGGTCGGCTGGATTGTGGTCGGCAAAGTCCGCACAACAGACCGCGAGCCCTCGGAAGGACCCCTCTTGGCCGCCTCGCGCAGCACCAGCAAGTCCAGCAACATCTCAGGCAGCACCGCTCAGCACCCCCTCGCCCCCCGGCGCATCTCCTTCGCCAAGATCTCCGAACCGCTGGAGGTCCCCAAGCTCCTGGACCTGCAGACGAAGAGCTTCGACTGGCTCGTCGGCAACCAGGACTGGCAGGCCGACGTCCAGCGCCGGCTCGCCGAGGGCGAGGACGTCTCCCTCAAGTCCGGGCTCGAGGAGATCTTCGAGGAGATCTCCCCGATCGAGGACTTCTCCGGCACCATGTCGCTGTCCTTCGAGAACCCGGTCTTCTACGACCCGAAGTACACCGTGGATGAGTGCAAGGAGAAGGACTTCACCTACTCCGCTCCGCTCTACGTCTCCGCGGAGTTCACCAACAACGAGACCGGTGAGATCAAGGGCCAGACCGTGTTCATGGGCGACTTCCCGCTCATGACCGACAAGGGCACCTTCGTGATCAACGGCACCGAGCGCGTCGTGGTGTCCCAGTTGGTCCGCTCGCCCGGCGTCTACTTCGAGCGCAGCGCCGACAAGACGTCCGACAAGGACATCTTCACCGCCAAGATCATCCCCTCGCGCGGGGCCTGGCTCGAGTTCGAGATCGACAAGCGCGACATGGTCGGGGTCCGCCTCGACCGCAAGCGCAAGCAGAACGTCACGGTCCTGCTCAAGGCGCTCGGCTGGTCCGAGGAGCAGATCCGCGAGGAGTTCGGCGACTTCGAGTCGATGATGCTGACCCTGGAGAAGGACCACACCGCCGGCCAGGACGACGCGCTGCTCGACATCTACCGCAAGCTGCGCCCGGGCGAGCCGCCCACGCGCGAGGCGGCACAGACGCTGTTGGACAACTACTACTTCAACGGCAAGCGCTACGACCTCGCCAAGGTCGGTCGCTACAAGATCAACAAGAAGCTCGGCACCACCGAGGCCTTCGACCAGCAGACGCTGACCAACGACGACATCGTCTCTGCGATCCGCTACATCGTCGCGCTCCACGACGGCCGGGCCGAGATGTCCCCGGCCTCGGGCGGTGACGCACAGGTGGAGGTCCGCGCCGACGACATCGACCACTTCGGCAACCGCCGGATGCGCACGGTCGGCGAGCTCATCCAGAACCAGCTGCGCACCGGGCTGGCCCGGATGGAGCGCGTGGTCCGCGAGCGGATGACGACCCAGGACGTCGAGGCGATCACCCCGCAGAGCCTGATCAACATCCGGCCGGTGGTGGCGGCGCTGAAGGAGTTCTTCGGCACCTCGCAGCTCTCGCAGTTCATGGACCAGACCAACCCCATCGCCGGGCTGACGCACAAGCGCCGGCTCTCCGCGCTGGGCCCCGGTGGTCTCTCGCGCGACCGCGCGGGCTTCGAGGTCCGCGACGTGCACCCGTCGCACTACGGGCGCATGTGCCCCATCGAGACCCCGGAGGGCCCGAACATCGGTCTGATCGGGTCGCTGGCGACGTTCGGTCGGATCAACCCGTTCGGCTTCGTCGAGACGCCCTACCGCAAGGTCGTGGACGGTCTGGTCACCGACCAGGTCGACTACCTCACCGCCGACGAGGAGGACCGCTACGTCATCGCGCAGGCCAACGCCGGCCTGACCGACGACGGCCGGTTCGCCGAGGAGCGCGTGCTGGTCCGCCAGCGCGAGGGTGAGGTCGACGTCGTACCGGCCGCCGAGGTCGACTACATGGACGTGTCGCCGCGCCAGATGGTGTCGGTCGCGACCGCGCTGATCCCGTTCCTGGAGCACGACGACGCCAACCGCGCGCTGATGGGCTCCAACATGCAGCGCCAGGCCGTGCCGCTGATCAAGAGCGACGCGCCCCTGGTCGGCACCGGCATGGAGTTCCGTGCCGCCGTCGACGCCGGTGACGTGGTCACCGCCGCCCAGGCGGGCGTGGTCCAGGAGGTCTCGGCCGACGCGGTCGAGGTCATGCAGGACGACGGCACCTACCGCACCTACCGGATGCAGAAGTTCACCAGGTCCAACCAGGGCACCTGCATCAACCAGCGCCCGCTGGTCGCGGAGGGGCAGCGCCTCGAGGTCGGCACGCCGATCGCCGACGGTCCCTGCACCGACGAGGGCGAGATGGCGCTCGGCACCAACCTGCTGGTGGCCTTCATGCCGTGGCAGGGCCACAACTACGAGGACGCGATCATCTTGTCGCAGCGCCTCGTGCAGCACGACGTCCTCACCTCGATCCACATCGAGGAGCACGAGGTCGACGCCCGCGACACCAAGCTGGGTCCCGAGGAGATCACCCGCGACATCCCCAACGTCAGCGAGGAGATGCTCGCCGACCTCGACGAGCGCGGGATCATCCGCATCGGTGCCGAGGTCACGACCGGCGACATCCTGGTCGGGAAGGTCACGCCGAAGGGCGAGACCGAGCTGACCCCGGAGGAGCGGCTGCTGCGCGCGATCTTCGGCGAGAAGGCGCGCGAGGTCCGCGACACGTCGATGAAGGTCCCGCACGGTGAGTCCGGGACGGTCATCGGGGTCCGGGTCTTCGACCGCGAGGACAGCGACGAGCTGCCCCCGGGCGTGAACCAGCTGGTCCGCGTCTACGTGGCGCAGAAGCGCAAGATCTCGGTGGGCGACAAGCTGGCCGGTCGACACGGCAACAAGGGTGTGATCTCCAAGATCCTCCCCGTCGAGGACATGCCGTTCATGGAGGACGGCACCCCCGTCGACGTCGTGCTCAACCCGCTCGGCGTGCCGGGCCGGATGAACATCGGGCAGATCCTCGAGATCCACCTGGGCTGGCTGGCCAAGCAGGGCTGGGACGTCGAGGCCGGCGACGCCGCCGACGACACGGGGTGGAAGCAGCGGCTCATCGACATCCACGCCGATGCCGCCGAGGCCGACACCAACGTCGCGACCCCGGTGTTCGACGGTGCCCGCGAGGACGAGATCGTCGGGCTGCTCGGCTCGACGCTGCCCAACCGCGACGGTGTCCGGGTGGTCAAGGAGAACGGCAAGGCGATGCTGTTCGACGGTCGCTCCGGCGAGCCGTTCCCGGACCCGGTGTCCATCGGCTACATGTACATCCTGAAGCTGCACCACCTCGTGGACGACAAGATCCACGCGCGGTCGACGGGTCCGTACTCGATGATCACCCAGCAGCCGCTCGGCGGTAAGGCCCAGTTCGGCGGCCAGCGCTTCGGTGAGATGGAGGTCTGGGCGATGGAGGCGTACGGCGCCGCCTACGCCCTGCAGGAGCTCCTGACCATCAAGTCCGACGACGTCCCCGGACGCGTCAAGGTCTACGAGGCGATCGTGAAGGGCGAGAACATCCCGGACTCCGGGATCCCCGAGTCGTTCAAGGTCCTGGTCAAGGAGATGCAGTCGCTCTGCCTCAACGTCGAGGTGCTGTCCCAGGACGGCACCGCGATCGAGATGCGCGACGCGGAGGAGGACGTCTTCCGCGCCGCCGAGGAGCTCGGCATCGACCTGTCGCGCCGCGAGCCCAGCAGCGTCGAAGAAGTCTGAGCGACGCACGCACGACGTGCCGGTTCGTCGGCACAGACCAAGCGCCGGGCGCAGCCCGTCCTGCCTGAGGGCAGCGCCCGGCTCTATCTCAGCAACAATCTGAACAGCAACCAAAGGATGAACCGTTGCTCGACGTGAACTTCTTCGACCAGCTTCAGATCGGCCTGGCCACCGCGGACGACATCCGCACGTGGAGCCACGGCGAGGTCAAGAAGCCGGAGACGATCAACTACCGCACGCTCAAGCCCGAGCGTGACGGTCTCTTCTGCGAGAAGATCTTCGGTCCCACCCGGGACTGGGAGTGCTACTGCGGCAAGTACAAGCGCGTGCGCTTCAAGGGCATCATCTGCGAGCGCTGCGGCGTCGAGGTGACCCGCTCCAAGGTCCGCCGCGAGCGGATGGGTCACATCGAGCTCGCCGCCCCGGTGACCCACATCTGGTACTTCAAGGGTGTGCCCAGCCGGCTCGGCTACCTGCTCGACCTCGCCCCGAAGGACCTCGAGAAGGTCATCTACTTCGCGGCGTACATGATCACCGAGGTCGACGAGGACGCGCGTCACCGCGACCTGTCCTCGCTCGAGGCCAAGATCGACCTGGAGCGCAAGCGGCTCGAGGGTCGTCGCGACACCCAGCTCGACGAGCGCGCCAAGAAGCTCGAGCAGGACCTCGAGGTCCTCGAGCAGGAGGGTGCCAAGGCCGACGCGCGTCGCAAGGTCAAGGACGGCGCGGAGCGCGAGATGAAGCAGGTCCGCGACCGCTCGCAGCGCGAGCTCGACCGCCTCGAGGAGGTGTGGACCCGGTTCAAGAACCTCAAGGTCCAAGACCTCGAGGGCGACGAGATGCTCTACCGCGAGATGAAGAACTGGTTCGGCAAGTACTTCGAGGGCTACATGGGCGCCACGGCGATCCAGAAGCGGCTGCAGACCTTCGACCTCGAGGCCGAGGTCGAGAGCCTGCGCGAGACCATCGCCACCGGCAAGGGTCAGCGCAAGGTCCGCGCGCTCAAGCGCCTCAAGGTCGTCGACGCGTTCCGCAAGACCACCAACAGCCCGCAGGGCATGGTGCTCGACGCGGTGCCGGTCATCCCGCCGGACCTGCGCCCGATGGTGCAGCTCGACGGTGGCCGCTTCGCGACCTCGGACCTGAATGACCTGTACCGCCGCGTGATCAACCGCAACAACCGGCTCAAGCGGCTGCTGGACCTCGGCGCGCCCGAGATCATCGTGAACAACGAGAAGCGGATGCTCCAGGAGGCCGTCGACTCGCTGTTCGACAACGGCCGTCGCGGTCGTCCCGTCACCGGCCCGGGCAACCGGCCGCTGAAGTCGCTGTCGGACATGCTCAAGGGCAAGCAGGGCCGGTTCCGCCAGAACCTGCTCGGCAAGCGCGTGGACTACTCCGGCCGTTCGGTCATCGTGGTCGGTCCGCAGCTCAAGCTGCACCAGTGCGGCCTGCCCAAGCAGATGGCGCTCGAGCTGTTCAAGCCGTTCGTGATGAAGCGTCTGGTCGACCTCAACCACGCGCAGAACATCAAGAGCGCCAAGCGGATGGTCGAGCGCGCCCGCCCGGTCGTGTGGGACGTGCTCGAGGAGGTCATCACCGAGCACCCGGTGCTGCTCAACCGGGCGCCGACCCTGCACCGCCTCGGGATCCAGGCCTTCGAGCCCCAGCTGATCGAGGGCAAGGCCATCCAGATCCACCCGCTCGTCTGCTCGGCGTTCAACGCCGACTTCGACGGCGACCAGATGGCGGTGCACCTGCCGCTGTCGGCCGAGGCCCAGGCCGAGGCGCGGATCCTGATGCTCTCGACCAACAACATCCTCAAGCCGTCCGACGGCCGGCCGGTCACCATGCCGACCCAGGACATGATCATCGGGCTGTTCTTCCTCACCCGTGACATGCAGGGCGACGACCTCCCCGGCAACGGGCGGGCGTTCTCCTCGACCGCCGAGGCGATCATGGCGCTCGACCGGGGCGAGATCACCCTGCAGAGCACCGTGAAGATCCGGTTCCCGCAGGTCGTCCCGCCGCTGGGCACCCCGCTGCCCGAGGGCTGGGAGGAGGGGCAGCCGCTGATCCTCGACACCACCCTGGGTCGCGCGCTGTTCAACGAGACGCTGCCGAGCGACTACACCTTCGTGAACTACGAGGTGGGCAAGAAGCAGCTCGGCGTCATCGTCAACGACCTCGCCGAGCGCTACACCAAGGTCGAGGTGGCCGCGGCGCTCGACGCCCTCAAGGACGCCGGCTTCCACTGGGGCACCCGCTCCGGTGTGACGGTCTCCATCGAGGACGTCGTCACCCCGCCGCGCAAGGCCGAGATCCTCGAGGTGTTCGAGGAGCAGGCCGCCAAGGTGCAGAAGCAGTTCGAGCGCGGTCTGATCACCGACGACGAGCGTCGTCAGGAGCTCATCGAGATCTGGACCCAGGCCTCCAACGAGGTCGCGGCCGAGCTCGAGACGACCTTCGACAAGATGAACCCGATCTACATGATGGTCCACTCGGGTGCACGCGGGAACATGATGCAGGTCCGTCAGATCGCCGCCATGCGCGGCCTGGTGGCCAACCCGAAGGGTGACATCATCCCGCGGCCGATCAAGTCGAACTTCCGCGAGGGCCTGACCGTCCTGGAGTACTTCATCGCCACCCACGGTGCCCGCAAGGGTCTGGCCGACACCGCGCTGCGGACGGCCGACTCGGGCTACCTGACCCGTCGCCTGGTCGACGTGAGCCAGGACGTGATCATCCGCGAGGACGACTGCGGCACGGAGCGCGGTCTGCCCAAGCGGATCGGTCAGCGCCTTGAGGACGCCTCGGGTGGATCGAGGGTGGTCAAGGACGAGAACGCCGAGACCGCGGCGTACGCCCGCTCGGCGGCCGTCGAGGTCACCCACCCCGAGACCGGCGAGGTGCTGGTCGCGGCGGGCGGCGACCTCGGGGACGTCATGATCAACGAGCTCGTCGCCGCAGGCATCGAGGAGGTGAAGGTCCGCTCGGTGCTCACCTGTGACGCCAAGACCGGAACCTGCGCCAAGTGCTACGGCCGCTCGCTGGCCACCGGCAAGCTCGTCGACATCGGCGAGGCCGTCGGCATCATCGCGGCCCAGTCGATCGGTGAGCCTGGCACGCAGCTGACGATGCGCACCTTCCACACCGGCGGTGTGGCCTCCGCGGACGACATCACGCAGGGTCTGCCCCGCGTGGTCGAGCTCTTCGAGGCCCGTCAGCCCAAGGGTCGCTCGCCGATCACCGAGGCAGCCGGTCGGATCAGCATCGACGAGACCGACCGCGCCAAGAAGATCCTGGTCACCCCGGACGATGGCTCGGAGGTCCAGGAGTACCCGATCAGCAAGCGGTCGCGTCTGACCGTCGGCGAGGGCGACCACGTCGAGGTCGGCCAGCAGCTCACCCAGGGCACCCCCGACCCGCAGGAGGTGCTCCGCATCCTCGGCGTACGCCGGGCGCAGGAGCACCTGGTCGACGAGGTGCAGGCGGTCTACCGCAGCCAGGGCGTGGCGATCCACGACAAGCACATCGAGATCATCGTGCGGCAGATGCTGCGCCGGGTCCTGGTGCTGGAGCAGGGCGACACCAAGCTGCTCCCGTCGGACCTCATCGACCGGGTGGTCTTCGAGGAGGAGAACCGTCGGGTGGTCTCCGAGGGCGGCAAGCCCGCGGCCGGCCGTCCGCAGCTGATGGGCATCACCAAGGCGTCGCTGGCCACCGAGTCGTGGCTGTCGGCGGCGTCGTTCCAGGAGACCACGCGCGTCCTCACCGACGCGGCGATCCACGGCAAGTCCGACTCGCTGCGCGGCCTGAAGGAGAACGTGATCATCGGGAAGCTGATCCCGGCCGGCACCGGCCTGGAGCGCTACCGCAACATCCGGGTGGAGCCGACCGAGGAGGCGCGTGCGAACGCGTACTCCGTGACCGGCTACGGCGACTACGACTACGACTTCGGCAGCACCGGAGGTCAGGCCGTGGCGCTGGACGACTTCGACTTCGGCTCCTACCAGAACTGAGGTCCGTCTCCACCTGCACGACCAGCCACGCGGCCGGCCGCCGCCCACTCACGTGGGCTGCGCGTCGGCCGCGTGGCTTTTCCGTGCCCTGGGAATCTGCGGGCGGCCCGGCGTACGCCGGCAGCGGGCACGGCGCACCCGTCGTCGGGCGGTCGTGCTGCGAACATCAGGTGTGGAGGTCGTGTACCCGGCGGTGACCGGGGTCGCCCAGGGGGTGTTCCGGGCACTGGGGCTGCGGATCACGGTCGAGGGGGCGGGTCGGGTGCCGCGGAGCGGGCCCGTCGTGCTGGCAAGCAACCACGTGAGCTTCCTGGACTTCCTGCTGATGGGGCTGGTGGCGCGGCCGAGCCGGCGGCGGGTGCGGTTCCTGACCCGGCGCGAGGTGTTCTCTGCGCCGCTGGTGCGGCCGCTGATGGCGGACATGCGGCACGTGCCCGTCGACCGGGAGGCGCCGGCCGCGGCGTACCTGCGGGCGCGCGCCCTGCTGCGTCAGGGGGAGGCCGTGGGGATCTTCCCCGAGGCCGGGGTGAGCACGTCGTACACCGTGCGGGCGCTGATGCCCGGGGCGGCGGCGCTGGCGGCGGCGACCGGGGCGCCGCTGCTGCCGGTGGCCGTGTGGGGACCGCAGCGGGTGCTGACCGCGCACCGTCCGGTCGACCTGCACCGGGGCCGGCCGGTGTCGCTGCTGGTGGGCGAGGCCCTGCACGTGCCGGCGGGGGAGGACCCACGTCTGGCCACCGAGCGGCTCGGCGGCCGGCTCCAGGAGCTCCTCGACCAGCTGCAGGCACGGCCTCGGCACCGGCCGGCGGCGGGCGAGGTCGCGCCGTGGCATCCGGCCCACCTCGGCGGGCAGGCACCGACACCCGCGCAGGCCCGCCCGCTGGAGAGCGTGCCCCGCTCGGCCGTGCCGCCGACGTGGTGGGCCGGGTGAGGTGCTCCTAGACTCGCCGGCATGTCCGAGCCCGGCCCTCCGCGTCGCCAGCGGCTGGCGGCGTACGCCGTGCTGCTGCGGGGACCGGCGGACGCACAGGAGGTGCTGCTCACCCGGATGTCGTCGCGGACCCGGATCCAGGGGCGGTGGACGCTGCCCGGCGGCGGCATCGACCACGGCGAGGAGCCCCGCGACGCGGTGCGCCGCGAGGTGCACGAGGAGACCGGGCTCGACGTGGAGCCGGGCCAGGTCCTCGACGTGCACTCGACGCACTTCACCGGCGCGGGCCCCGGCGGCGTGGTCGAGGACTACCACGGCGTGCACCTGATCTACGCCGCCACCGTGCTGCCGGGCTCGGTGGACGTGGACCCGCACGTCGTCGAGCAGGACAGCTCGACCGACCTGGCGGCGTGGGTGCCGGTCGCCGAGGCCGAGCGGCTGGACCTGCTCGGGGCTGCCCGCCACGGGCTCCAGGTGGCCCGCTGCTCGGAGGAGCCCCCGGCCTAGACTCGCGGCATGGCTCAGGCACCCGGCACCGAGACGGTCTTCACCTACGGCGCCCCGCTGCTGAAGTTCGGCCCCGGGGCCTCCGAGGAGATCGGTCACGACCTGCTGGCCTACGACGTACGCCGCGTCCTGCTGGTCACCGACCCCGGGGTCGCCGCGACCGGTCACCCGGAACGGATCGCCGAGCAGATCCGCCGCGAGGGCGTCGAGGTCGAGGTGTTCGACCGGGCCCACGTCGAGCCGACCGACCGCAGTCTTGCCGAGGCCGTCGAGTTCGCCCGAGCCGGCGGGCCCTGGGACGCCTTCGTCGCGGTCGGCGGCGGGTCGGCCATCGACACCGCGAAGGCCGTGGACCTGCTGTGCTCCAACGAGGGCGAGCTGCTCGACTACGTCAACGCGCCCGTCGGCGGAGGTCGCGCCCCGGCGCGGCCGCTGCTGCCGCTGGTCGCGGTGCCGACGACCACCGGCACCGGCAGCGAGAGCACCACGGTCTGCGTGCTCGACGTGCTCGACCAGCACGTGAAGAGCGGGATCAGCCACCCTCGGCTGCGACCCACGATGGCCGTCGTCGACCCCCGGCTGACCGTCACCCAGCCGGCCGAGGTGACCTCCGCGGCCGGGATGGACATCTTGTGCCACGCCCTGGAGAGCTGGACCGCCCGTCCCTACGACTCCTACGACAAGAAGGCACCCGAGCAGCGGGTGCCCTACTGCGGCGCGAACCCGATCGGCGACATGTGGTCCGAGCGGGCGATGGGCCTGCTCGCCACCTCCTTCCGGACCGCGGTGCACCACGGCGACGATGAGCAGGCACGCGAGCAGATGTCGCTGGCCGCGACCTTCGCCGGGATGGGCTTCGGCAACGCCGGCGTGCACATCCCGCACGCCAACGCCTACCCGATCGCTGGCCGCGTGAGCGGGTTCCACCCGGCCGGCTACCCCGGCGAGGAGCCGATGGTGCCGCACGGCATGGCCGTGTCGCTGACCGCGCCGGAGGCGTTCCGGTTCACCTTCGAGGCGTCTCCGGAGCGCCACGTGCGTGCCGCGCAGCTGCTGGCCCCGGACGCCGAGCGACCCTCGGACGACCGCGACTTCCTGCCGCAGGTGCTCCTGGACCTGATGCACGACATCGCGATTCCCAACGGCCTCGGCGCGGTCGGCTACGGCGAGGGCGACGTCGACGCGCTCGTGGAGGGCACGCTGAAGCAGCAGCGGCTCCTCGCCACCGCCCCGCGTGAGGCCACCCCGGAGGACCTGGCCGGCATCCTGCACCGGTCGCTCGAGCTGTGGTGACCCCGGCGACGGTGCGGGCCGAGGCGCCCGAGACCGTCCGCGGGGTCGTCGAGGCCCTGCGTGCCGCCGGCGTCGGTGACGTCGACGACTCCACGTTGACCCGCGCGATGTACTCCACCGACGCCTCGCTCTACCGCGTGGTGCCGGCGGCGGTGGTCCGCCCACGCGACGTCGACGAGCTCGTCGCCACGGTGTCGGTGGCCCGGTCGACGGGCACACCGGTCACCCTGCGCGGCGCGGGCACCTCGATCGCCGGGAACGCCGTGGGCACCGGCATCGTGGTGGACACCTCCCGGCACCTCGACCGGGTGCTGGCGGTCGACCCCGGGTCGCGCACCGCCGAGGTGCAGCCCGGCACCCGGCACGCCGCGCTGCAGCGGGCCGCGCGCGCCCACGGCCTGCGGTTCGGCCCCGATCCGTCGACGCACACCCGCTGCACGATCGGCGGGATGGTCGGCAACAACGCATGCGGCTCGCGCGCCCTCGGCTACGGCCGCACGTCGGACAACGTGCTCGGCCTGGACGTGCTCACCGGCACCGGCGAGCGGCTGCAGCTGGGCGGGAGCACCCCGACGCCGGACTCGTCCCTGCTCGACTCCCTCGACGACCTGGTGGCGGCCCACCTGGCCACCGTGCGCACCGAGATGGGCCGGTTCCCCCGGCAGGTCTCCGGCTACGCCCTCGAGCACCTGCTGCCCGAGCGTGGCCGCGACGTGGCCCGGATGCTCGTCGGGTCCGAGGGCACCCTCGGGGTCGTCCTCGGCGCGACGGTCCGGCTGGTCGAGGACGCCCCGGCCCGCGCGCTCGCGGTGCTGGGCTACCCGACCATGGCCGACGCCGCCGACGCCGTGCCGACGCTGCTCCGGCACCCGCTGGTCGCCTGCGAGGGCCTGGACAAGCGGATCGTCGAGGTGGTGCGCACCCACGCCTCGCACTCGGTCGTCCCGGACCTGCCCCGCGGCGCGGGCTGGCTGTTCGCCGAGGTGACCGGGGACAGCCCGGTGGAGGCAGCCTCGGCCGCCGCTGCCGTGGCGCACGACGCCGCGGCCCTCGACGTCCGGCTGGTGACCGACGCGGCCGAGATGGCGGCGCTGTGGCGGATCCGCGAGGACGGGGCCGGCCTGGCCGCCCGCACGCTGGACCGGCAGGCCCAGTCCGGCTGGGAGGACGCCGCGGTGCCGCCCGAGCGGCTCGGTGACTACCTGCGCGGCTTCGACGAGCTGCTGCGGGAGTCCGGGCTCGACGGCGTGCCCTACGGCCACTTCGGAGACGGCTGCGTGCACGTGCGCATCGACTTCCCGCTGCGCGACCCGGCCGGCCGTCGTGGCTTCCGGTCCTTCGTCGAGGCCGCCGCCGACCTCACCGTCGCCCACGGGGGCAGCCTGTCGGGGGAGCACGGGGACGGCCGGGCCCGCTCCGAGCTGCTCACGAAGATGTACTCCCCGGAGGTGGTGCAGCTGTTCTCCGCGGTCAAGCACCTCTTCGACCCCGGGGACCTGCTCAACCCCGGGGTGCTCGTGGCGCCGCGCCCCTTCGACGCCGACCTGCGCCTCGCGGCCCGGCTCCGCGAGCCGCGGCACCAGCTCCGGATGGCCCACGACGGCGGATCGGTGCTCGAGGCCGTGCACCGGTGCACGGGGGTCGGCAAGTGCATCGCGGACGGCACCGGGTCGGGCGGGGTGATGTGCCCGTCGTACCTCGCGACCCGGAACGAGAAGGACTCGACGCGGGGCCGCGCCCGGGTGCTCCAGGAGATGGCCAACGGTCAACTGGTCCGGGAAGGGTGGCGGTCGCCGGAGGTGCACGAGGCGCTCGACCTCTGCCTGTCGTGCAAGGGCTGCTCCTCGGACTGCCCGACCGGCATCGACATGGCGACGTACAAGGCCGAGGCCCTGCACCAGCGCTACCGTCGGCGGCTGCGGCCGCGCAGCCACTACGCGCTGGGCCAGCTGCCGCGGTGGGCACGGCTGTCCCAGCCGGTCGCCCCACTGGTCAACCGGCTGCTCCGGGTCGGCCCCGTCCAGCGGGTCGCCAAGGCGGCCGCCGGCATCGACGCCCGTCGCTCGGTGCCGGCCTTCGAGCCCGACGCGTTCCGCCGCTGGGCGCGGCGGGCGGGTCGCGCCGCCTCGCTGGGGGCCGACCCGGGACCCGCGACCCGGGCCCCCGAGCGTCCCGACGTGGTCGTCTGGGCGGACTCCTTCACCGACTCGTTCAGCTCCGCCGGCGGCCGGGCGGTCGTCGAGGTCCTGGAGGCAGCGGGGCTCCGCGTCGGTGTGGTCACCGAGCCGGCGTGCTGCGGCCTGACCTGGGTCAGCACCGGCCAGCTCGACGCCGCCCGCCGGATCCTCAGGCGCACGCTCGACGTCCTGCACCCGTACGTCGAGCGCGGCATCCCCGTGGTGGGCGTCGAGCCGTCGTGCCTGGCGACCCTGCGCTCCGACGCCGTCGAGCTCACCGACGACCCCCGGGCCGCCGCCGTGGCCGCGGGCATCCGCTCGCTCGCGGAGGTGCTGGCCGACATCGAGGGCTGGACGCCGCCGGACCTCACCGGCACCCGGGTGGTCGTGCAGCCGCACTGCCACCACCACAGCGTCGTGGGCTGGGAGCTCGACGCGGCGCTGCTGGCCCGCACCGGCGCCGACGTGACCCGCGTGGGCGGCTGCTGCGGCCTGGCCGGCAACTTCGGTGTGGAGCAGGGACACTACGAGGTCTCGGTCGCGGTGGCCGAGCACGCGCTGCTGCCCGCCGTACGGGAGGCCCTCGCGGCGGACCCGGACGGCACCGTGGTGCTCGCCGACGGCTTCTCCTGCCGCACCCAGCTCCAGGACCTGGCGGGTGTGCGGGCGATCCATCTCGCCGAGCTGTTGGCGGCCACCCGGCCGACCACCTAGCCGAGCGCCTCCCGAGTGACTCTCGAGTGACTCCGGGGCGCGGACACTCGTTTTGACCCTGTTCCGGGGAGCCGGTAATCTGTTTCTTCGTGTCTGGGACACCCAGGCCGTCACGCGCGCTCGACCGTGCTGGACCACATGATCCGTGGTCGGAGCACCTGGAATGCGCGGCTGCACTCGCAGCGTTCACCTGATGGATCCCGTCATCGCGACGGATGTCCGCGGTCGGCGACACGCCCGACCGCGGGGGACAGCCAGGAGACGCAGCAGGAGCGGGAGCGGTCTGCCCCCGACGACACGGCTGAACCACGGAACGACAGCTCCACCGGCAGAACACTCACTAGCGAAAAGAGACGCACGCGGTGCCCACCATCAACCAGCTGGTCCGCAAGGGCCGCCAGGACAAGGTGTCGAAGAACAAGACGCCCGCTCTGAAGGGATCCCCCCAGAGGCGTGGTGTGTGCACGCGTGTCTACACGACGACCCCCAAGAAGCCGAACTCCGCGCTCCGCAAGGTCGCCCGCGTGCGGCTGTCGTCGGGCATCGAGGTCACCGCCTACATCCCGGGCGTGGGCCACAACCTGCAGGAGCACTCGATCGTGCTCGTGCGCGGCGGCCGGGTGAAGGACCTCCCCGGCGTCCGCTACAAGATCATCCGCGGCTCGCTCGACACCCAGGGCGTGAAGAACCGCAAGCAGGCTCGCAGCCGTTACGGCGCGAAGAAGGAGAAGAGCTGATGCCGCGCAAGGGACCCGCTCCGAAGCGCCCGCTCGACGTCGACCCCGTCTACGGCAGCCCCGTGGTCACCCAGCTGGTCAGCAAGGTGCTCAAGGACGGCAAGAAGCAGACCGCGCAGCGGATCGTCTACGGCGCCCTCGAGGGCTGCCGTGAGAAGACCGGCACCGATCCCGTCGTCACGCTCAAGCGTGCGCTCGACAACGTCCGCCCGGCCCTGGAGGTGCGCAGCCGCCGCGTCGGTGGCGCGACCTACCAGGTCCCCGTCGAGGTCCGCGGACCGCGGCAGATGACGCTGGCCCTGCGTTGGCTCGTCGGCTACTCCGCCGCCCGCCGCGAGAAGACGATGGCCGAGCGCCTGATGAACGAGATCCTCGACGCGTCCAATGGCCTCGGTGCCGCGGTCAAGCGTCGCGAGGACACCCACAAGATGGCCGAGTCGAACAAGGCCTTCGCGCACTACCGCTGGTGACCCTGCCGGCGCACCGCCGGTCCCCGAGCCCCACCGCACACGACGGGGCGGGACCAGCCGGTGCGCCGGGCAGCGGTGTGCCACCGCACCAGCACCAGCGCAGCACCAGCACCACCACCCGGGCGGCCGGCCAGAGACACTGACGGCACCGGGAACCACCTAGCCAGAGGGGACAGTCCACAGTGGCCGTCGACATCACCACCGACCTGACCAAGGTCCGCAACATCGGCATCATGGCGCACATCGACGCCGGCAAGACCACCACGACCGAGCGCATCCTGTTCTACACCGGCATCTCCTACAAGATCGGTGAGGTCCACGAGGGCGCTGCCGTCATGGACTGGATGGAGCAGGAGCAGGAGCGCGGCATCACGATCACGTCCGCCGCGACGACGTGCTGGTGGAAGAACCACCAGATCAACATCATCGACACCCCCGGCCACGTGGACTTCACCGTCGAGGTGGAGCGCTCGCTGCGCGTCCTCGACGGCGCGGTCGCCGTGTTCGACGGCGTCGCCGGTGTCGAGCCGCAGACGATGACGGTGTGGCGCCAGGCCAACAAGTACTCCGTGCCCCGGATGTGCTTCGTGAACAAGCTCGACCGCACCGGGGCGGACTTCTTCCGCTGCGTGGACATGATGGTCGAGCGGCTGAACTCCACCCCGCTGGTCATGCAGATCCCGATCGGCGCCGAAGGGGACTTCCTCGGCGTCGTCGACCTGGTCGGCATGCGTGCCCTGACCTGGCGCGGCGAGACCAAGATCGGCGAGGACTACGACGTCGAGGCCATTCCCGCGGAGCTCCAGGACCAGGCCGAGGAGTACCGCGAGAAGCTCCTCGAGACGCTGGCCGAGGCCGACGACGCGATCATGGAGAAGTACCTCGAGGGCGAGGACCTCTCCGTCGAGGAGCTCGAGGCGGCGATCCGCCGCGCCACCCTGGCCGACAAGATCAACCCGGTGCTGTGCGGCACGGCCTTCAAGAACAAGGGCGTGCAGCCGCTGCTGGACGCGGTCGTGAAGTACCTGCCATCCCCGCTCGACATCGACGGCATCAAGGGTCACGCCGTCAACGACGAGGACGTGGAGGTCGTGCGCCAGCCGAGCGACGAGGAGCCCTTCGCGGGGCTGGCCTACAAGGTCGCCACCGACCCGCACCTCGGCAAGCTGATCTACGTCCGGGTCTACTCCGGCAAGCTGGTCGCCGGCTCGACGGTGCTCAACTCCGTCAACGGCCGCAAGGAGCGGATCGGCAAGGTCTACCAGATGCACGCCAACAAGCGTGAGGAGATCGCGTCGGTCGGCGCCGGCCAGATCGTGGCGGTCATGGGTCTCAAGGACACCAAGACCGGACACACGCTGAGCGACCCGGCCAAGCCGATCGTGCTGGAGTCGATGACGTTCCCGGCCCCGGTGATCGAGGTCGCCATCGAGCCGAAGACCAAGAGCGACCAGGAGAAGCTCGGCGTCGCGATCCAGCGGCTGTCCGACGAGGACCCGACCTTCACCGTCAAGAGCGACATGGAGACCGGCCAGACGATCATCGCCGGCATGGGCGAGCTCCACCTGGAGATCCTGGTGGACCGCATGCGCCGCGAGTTCCGCGTCGAGGCCACCGTCGGCAAGCCGCAGGTCGCCTACCGCGAGACCATCCGCAAGAAGGTCGCGAACCACAGCTACACCCACAAGAAGCAGACCGGTGGGTCCGGCCAGTTCGCGAAGGTCGTGGTCAGCCTCGAGCCGAACATCGACCCGGAGACCGGCAACGGCGCGGGCTACGAGTTCGTCAACAACGTCTCCGGTGGCCGCGTCCCGCGCGAGTACATCCCGTCGGTGGACCAGGGCGGCCAGGGCGCCATGGAGTTCGGCGTGCTCGCCGGCTACCCCATGGTCGACGTGAAGTTCACCCTCGAGGACGGCGCCTACCACGACGTCGACTCCTCCGAGCTGGCGTTCAAGCTGGCCGGTGGGCAGGCCTTCAAGGAGGCCGCCCGGATGGCCAAGCCGGTGCTGCTCGAGCCGGTGTTCGCCGTGGAGGTGACCACCCCGGAGACCTTCCTGGGGGACGTCATCGGCGACATCAACTCGCGCCGCGGACAGGTGCAGTCGATGTTCGAGCGCTCGGGCGACCGGGTGGTCGAGGCACTGGTACCACTGTCAGAGATGTTCGGGTACGTTGGCGACCTGAGGTCGAAGACCTCCGGCCAGGCGTCGTACTCGATGGAGTTCGACTCGTACGCCGAGGTTCCGCAGAACGTCGCCGACGAGATCATCAAGAAGGTCCGCGGCGAGTAGTTCGTCGGACTAGTTTCCACACACCCCAGCAGACGAGTCAGAAACAATCCGAGGAGGAGCCCCCGTGGCTAAGGCGAAGTTCGAGCGGACCAAGCCGCACGTCAACATCGGCACGATCGGTCACATCGACCACGGCAAGACGACGTTGACCGCAGCGATCACCAAGGTCCTGCACGACAAGTACCCCACCCTGAACGAGGCCTCGGCCTTCGACATGATCGACAAGGCTCCCGAGGAGCGTCAGCGCGGCATCACGATCTCGATCGCGCACGTCGAGTACCAGACCGAGCAGCGTCACTACGCTCACGTCGACTGCCCCGGCCACGCCGACTACATCAAGAACATGATCACCGGTGCGGCGCAGATGGACGGCGCGATCCTCGTGGTCGCCGCCACCGACGGCCCGATGCCGCAGACCCGTGAGCACGTGCTGCTGGCCCGCCAGGTCGGTGTCCCGGCGATCGTCGTGGCGCTGAACAAGTGCGACATGGTCGACGACGAGGAACTCATCGAGCTCGTCGAGCTCGAGGTCCGTGAGCTGCTCACCGAGTACGAGTTCCCCGGTGACGACCTCCCGGTCGTCCGCGTGGCCGCCTTCCCGGCGCTGAACGGCGACGAGAAGTGGGGTGAGTCGATCATGGAGCTGATGAACGCGGTCGACGAGTTCATCCCGCAGCCCGAGCGCGAGATCGACAAGCCCTTCCTCATGCCGGTCGAGGACGTCTTCACGATCACCGGTCGTGGCACGGTCATCACGGGCCGCATCGAGCGCGGTGTGGTCAAGGTCAACGAGACCGTCGACCTGATCGGCATCCGCGAGGGCAAGCAGACCACCACCGTCACCGGCGTGGAGATGTTCCGCAAGCTCCTCGACGAGGGCCAGGCCGGCGAGAACGTCGGGCTGCTGCTGCGCGGCACGAAGCGCGAGGACGTCGAGCGCGGCATGGTCGTGATCAAGCCCGGCACGACGACCCCGCACACCAACTTCGACGCGAGCGTCTACATCCTGTCGAAGGAGGAGGGCGGTCGTCACACGCCGTTCTTCAACAACTACCGTCCGCAGTTCTACTTCCGGACCACCGACGTGACCGGCGTGGTGACCCTCCCCGAGGGCACCGAGATGGTCATGCCGGGTGACAACACCGACATGTCGGTCGAGCTGATCCAGCCGATCGCCATGGAGGAGGGTCTCCGGTTCGCGATCCGCGAGGGTGGCCGCACCGTCGGCGCCGGACGGGTCACCTCGATCACGAAGTGAGTCACGGCGGAGCCCCCGGAGCCATGTGGCTCCGGGGGCTTTGCCGTGTCTCGGGCAGGAGCGACGTGGGCGCCGTGTCGGCGACTCCAGGCAGGAAGACGACCCGGTGAGCGAGACCGAGTGGCGCACGGGCGTCCGGCCTGCGCGCCCGCACACCGGGCTGACCGCGGACGGTCGCCGGGTCCGGGAGGTGCTGTCCTACAGCCGGCGCGGCAGCCGGATGGGGCCGCGGCAGCAGCAGGCGTGGGACCGGCACCGGCAGGCCTGGTGGATCCCCGACGACGCCGTCGACGCGCCCGGGTTCACGCTGTCGGACTGGTTCGGCCGCGAGGCGCCGCTCGTGGTCGAGATCGGTGGCGGGGTCGGGGAGTCCACGGCGGCGCTGGCAGCCACGCGGCCGGCGTACGACGTGCTCGGGATCGAGGTCTGGCTGCCCGGCGTGGCCGACACCTTTCACCGGCTGGACGAGGCCGGCGTCGGCAACGTGCGGATGATGAGCGTCGACGCGGTCTGGACGCTGCAGCACCTGCTGGCGCCCGGGAGCCTCAGCGAGCTGTGGACGTTCTTCCCCGACCCGTGGCCCAAGCAGCGACACCACCGCCGTCGTCTCGTCGGCACGGACTTCGCCCGGCTCGCGGCGACCCGGCTGGTGCCGGGGGGCCACTGGCGGCTGGCCACGGACTGGGAGCCCTACGCCGAGCAGATGCGTGACGTCCTCGATGCCGAGCCGCTGCTCGAGGGCGGCGTGGTGCCGCGCTGGCCGGACCGACCGGTCACCCGCTTCGAGCGGCGCGGGCTGGACGCCGGCCACCGGGTGACCGACCTGGGCTACCGACGCGTCTGAGCAGTCCGGCTGTGCAGCCGCTCGACCAGCGCGCGGTCGCGGGCGAGCCGCGCCTCGTCGCGGCGCCGCCGCTCGGCCAGCACCGCGGCCAGCACCACCTCGGGATGGTGACCCGGGGGCGGAGCGGGTGCCACCCCGGCCAGCACCTGTGCCGCCAGCTGGGTGCCCAGCGCGGCCCGCGAGGCGGGGTTCAGCGTCGGTGCCCGGTCCAGGAACTGGCGCACCGCCAGCGCCAGCCCGTCGGCCAGCGGGGCGACGTCGGCGCGGGCGGCCCACGCCGCCAGCTGCGGAGGCATCACCGCCGGCCGGACCCGGGGGAACGGGAAGCGCTCGCGCACCACGTAGGTGCCGGCGACCACGTCGCCCAGCCGCTTGCCCCGGCGGGTCACCAGGGCGCAGACCAGGGCCGGCACCCCGGACAGCACCCACACCTCCACCACCGCCAGCAGCGAGCGGACCAGGGCGTGGCGGAACGAGATCGGCCCGGCGTCGTCACGGACCGTCCGCAGCCCGAGCACGAGCTTGCCCAGGGACCGGCCGCGGGTCAGCGTCTCGACCGCCGTGGGGAGTGCCACCAGGACCGTGACCGGCACCAGGACGGCGGCGACGGCCGCCAGGGCGGCGTCGGCCCGGCTGGTGGCGACCTCGGCGGCGACCAGCAGGCCGACGAGCAGCACGCCTTGGACCAGCACGTCGAGGAGGCCGGAGGCGACCCGGAGCCCCACGGAGGCGGCGGGCAGGTCCAGGGCCACGGCCTCGCCGGTGACGAGGTCGTCGGACACCATCAAC
>Ga0210040_10002101_pt1 | contig 28679 bp, 9 predicted proteins | sample CryGeyCG12114_NA_FD_185462 | JGI IMG/M metagenome (GOLD analysis project Ga0210040, IMG submission 185462) | Groundwater microbial communities from aquifer - Crystal Geyser CG19_WC_8/21/14_NA (SPAdes) (version 2) | ecosystem: Environmental > Aquatic > Deep subsurface > Groundwater | place: USA... | reverse complement strand
AAGAAAGTTAGCAAAGAACGAACTAATAGACTAGCCCGCACATTTTTTCATCTGCAGGTTTCCAAGTGATCACTTAAATTCCCACATCTAATCAACTCATGGAGAGTTAATGTGGCTTATTTATGAGCTGAGCCCAGGTGAGCTAAATAGAGTAAAATTGCTCCCAGTCTGCCACACCACCACTAGAGCTATCTACATAAAATAAAACTAATGCCGGCAGCCAATCTGGCTATAATATTATTATTGAGGTTTACGGGCCTAATAACTTTTCTCACCCGCATGCATTATTAACCAGACCGTTTTTATAGCTCCTATACTCAAAAGAATATATCACTTGTTAAAATGGAATTTGTCATCCACCTATTAACTGACTAGGTGGAGCGTTGTCCTCATAAACTTGAATTTCTTACTCGCTCTTCTATTTTAATACCGTCCACTTTAATCCTATGCCGTTGTCAACCAAATTCAGTCAGGCAGGGAGTCAGTGTGCTCAAAAACCTTTAGTCTTCTTTCTTACTTCCAAGGTTGTATTTTTAGGTACTTAGATGAGAATTTTGTGCATCCGAGGTCAGCACATAAACTAAATTCTACACGCAGACCATTTTCACAAGCTAAATCAGTGCACACAAAAAACTTCACATTCTTTAAATTGTCAACATAGTATCAAAACGAGAATTCCATGATTTTTATGACATGAAATATGAGGGAGCGATCTAATGTGATACGTAATACTTGTGACTAACTAAGAATAATATTTTCATTAAGAAAGTATACATTTGTCTCACTTTTTGGCTGATCAAGTCACTAACTTTCAAAATTTTTGTGGCTATAATTCAGAATTTACATCGAAACTAGTGCATATGACCCTATGGAGGAAAAAAGTCGACCCCGGGCAGAAAGGTGCAATAGAATGTCTTGAAGATGAGAAATAATTGGAAGGAGCTGAGTGAATGCAAATGAAAATGGAGTGGAATGAAGAAAAGTAATGGAAAGCGGCCAATGCCACCTTTAGCTCTAAAACTCATTGTGGACCAGACGGGCTTTTAACGATTCACTGGAACCAACTGAACTCCAGGTCTTTATAACCTACTTTTCTCATTTCCTTCTAACTTTTTTACAATATCCTTGTCCAAACAATAAACTAAACTAGATACACATACTTTCAGTGAGCTACTTTAAACACTCCACATTTTCAACTTTCATACTCACTGTCTATTTACAATAGCAGCATTTCATAATGCATAATCCTGAGCACGAGATAATCCTCCATAAAGCCACAACTTTGGCTTCATTAGATTATCTCAAATATCGCATATGCACTAGAATAGCATGTGAAGTCCTTTTTATAGCTTCATTTAATTAGATAAAACTTGTCAACATTTGAACCGATGTCAGTGGAACAATGAACAAAAAAATCATATAAAAAGTGCATGATAGACATTTGTATGAAATGAAACACAAGTTTGTATATCAGTTGGGTCAAATCCCGTTCATGTTTTTATTACAATCCTTACATACATGTTGCTGGTATATACTGTTATTAACCTCAAAAGTTGCTTACTAGGTAATGATAGGATGCCCATTGTTTACGTGAACAATATAAAAACAAAGTTATGACCATTCTTAACAAAACTCTTATTTTTTTCACTGTGAATGACAATTTCCTCCTGCGCTGAAATTTGCATCGGGAAAAGAGTAATTGTGAAGAGTACTTAGCTAACTGAAAAGAAGGGGAGGTTTTAAATGAGCCAAGTAAACAATGCTTCCTTCTGCTTCCAGCTACACACTAGTCTATCGTTAGTTTGTTTGTTAGAGCCAGGAAGAAGAAAATGTGTACTTCATTTTCATATCTTTCTGGTGTTCACAGAACCAAACGAGACTTTACAAAGCAAACATAGAGAACAAAAGGAGTACACCCGGCCAAAAGCTTCATTCTCACTCCAGTATACGCTAATTTTCTCGAAACTTTAAAAAAGGCAACTCCCTTCTACTATGCATGTGCCTTTTGCCGTTAAATTTCCAATTTCCCCTTCAACAAAAATTCAAAAATCATTCTCCACAGTCAAAGCAACCTATACAGTCTATAATATTGGGCTTCAAATCTCGACGCATTCTCAGCAGTTGTTTGATAGGTGCTACGGAAAACTGACTTTCGTCTAACTCAGGTAAAACTGAACGACGGCAATTCTATTTCCTTCACCTTGGGTTATAATCCCTTGAAACAAGATTTAAATATCGAATTTAACGGAAGTCAAAGGAAGCGTGAAATTATTTATAACGGCAAGTAGTAAAGTAAGAGACGGAAACTTTGAATTCAGTTGGTATGCTCCAACAAAAGTGCATTACACATGCAGTGGCAGTTAGTTAGTGCCAATAATGTGAAGGCGACAAAAAGCTACGAACTACACTAACGAACACTACAGAGAAAGTGAAAGTTGGACCATGGAATGGAAAAGTCTGGGAATTCTTGTAACTAACTACAAGTATGCCACAGTGTAGAATCTAAAGCAGGAGAAAAAGATTTACAACATGGAGAGAGACACAGAGTAGAAAAGTACGATAAAAATGATAAACAGCCTGTTGAGATTTTCTTCAACAATATTACCCGACTACTACAAGTACAAGTTTTAGCAACAACATTTCACGCTGTGTTCCATGTAAAGATAACACACTCAAATCTTTATATAGAACAGCACGTCCGAAGTAGTCCCAGTGAGAAAAAAAACAATGAAAAGATTAGAAAACCGCAAATATTGTTGAAATCCAGACCTATTTATCGATCAATGTGTTACGTTACGTTGGGAAAATTTTGCAATCCCATTTTTTGTATCCAATATATTACAAGGTTGGAAGTCATTTAGGGTGACACAATACAAGTGCTATTATTATCGTATCGAATGAAATGGGATGGTGGAAACGAAAATAATAGCTTTCAACCCAATTTTCTTTCCAAAAGAAAAGGGCCACTATTTTTCAGTATGGTGGTGGAAGCACCAAACAAGTGACAACTATAGGTCTCATGGGGCATGGGAAAACAGTAGTGTCAATACGTCCCACGAGGAGCCAAAGTATAGAGCAAAAGGTCTTTTCATTTTAGATGCGCTAGCGCTATATAAGGTAGGCCGAGGAATTCAAATCTGGAATCCTATCATCTACGCAGTATATTGGGGCACGAAAATTGCACCGGACGTAAGTAAAATTGCTAAAGAAGAGGGAGAAAATATTCTCGAATTAATAATTCGGTTATAGACTCCAGTGCAAACAGAAAAAGGTACACGTTTGTTATAGTTGGAAACATCAACAAGTCTGATTTGGAGAAACCATTTAGAGGAGCTGAGAATTTGCCACTTTTGTGAATTCAATCATAGAATGTAAGTCCTATGGTGAAGTAGTGATTGAAAACGTAACTTTTTTCAAATGTAATCAAAATTTCTTTCAGGTTTATTATTCTTCTCTTCATCAACAGCTGCCTACAATCGTCAAAACTTTTTCAATCATGGTAAAGGTAGGCAGTAAGGTAGGTAGGCACAAGGTAGAAAAAAATCTTTCAAATTACACAAGCAAATACAGACAGAGTGAATTCAAACAGTTTCCATTTCTTCATTCAATTTGCTAAGCAAATAATAAATCAAGTTGCAAAAAAAGAGGAAACTTTCCGCTCCTTGTAATGAAATATGCATGTCCATATACTACATGTATGTAAAGGTGTGTTCCCCATAGAGCTAGCGGACATGTGAACAAGAAAAGTTAAAATAAATCTAACATGAGGAGAAAATAAAAGGCGCACTTGTTCAACAGATTGAGTTACCGAATCTTTCAAAAACGGTAACAATGAACAGAAAAAGCCTTAAAAAAAGTTACACAACTTTTACTCATGTCATACAACATTTTCATCCTTTGGATTTGGCAAACAAAAAATACAAGTAGAGTCTTATCTAACTAACTAACTAAAAATTTTCGTGCTTAACTTAAAAAGCACACACGCAGTAGTGAGCTGGTTAAATAAAATTGTATGAGAATTGTCACCAAATGATAATGATGATTTCTCTTTTACATACAAAGCTTTCAACTTTTTACATAGATCGACACTTTGCCACATTCTATTGACCAGCTCAAATCTTCTATATTATTCTCATTTGTTCTCAATTATGATTCCTTCTACTCAACAGGTGACATTGTTTCATCCAAAGCGCTCTACCACATCCAAAAACCCATGTTTTAAACCTTCGGGCAATGCCATACACAAAATTCCGACCTCTATTTCCAGTCGACATGTACAGAAAGTGGCACTTGAACACAATTCACTTTTTTTGTGAAGCGAGAGAGCTTGTTGGCAATTCAATTGAATCGAATCCAATTGCCTTTTCGTCATCTCCAACTCTTTTCTTCTCACCTTCTCCCTATGTATACATACACAGAGAGAGGGAAAAAAGAGAAAACTAGTATTCACCTCTCGACTACAAACTCGAGAGCAAAGTGTGTGTCCAAAATCCCAAAGAATCAGCAATACTAATACTAACACTTTTTGTCCACATGTGAAAGGAAACTGGTGCCGATATTGTCGCTTAGTCGGCACAGACAAACTAACTTTCCGACCAATCGATCCATACAACCATTCTAAGACGGCTTTAATTCATTAGAAGGGAGGAAAAGGTGCATTCTGTTCACGTACTTAGCTCCTCGAGCGTAAGCCAATCCCAAAAAGGTTGGATAACATAATCAAAGAATCATAGGAACTAAACCAAAGCACTGTAGCCGGCAGCTCTGTATTGCAAACCAGACGTCAGATTTTGAAACACGTGGAATTGGCCATCCACTGGGGTTCTGAACACCGTTTTTGAAATCCTAAGGTCAAGTTCCCCCCTCTGTGCCTACATCATGCCTTGTACCGGTCACGATTTTGTATTTACTCGGTAGAATTAATATTAGTAAGTATGAAACTAGACTCCTTTTGTCCACAACGGAACACAATAGAGAATTAAGCCGTATTCTTTTAGAGTATAAATAACATTGGAGCCAACGCAGAAAATATAGCATACTATCTAAGCCCAGAGAATCGGAGAAAAAATAAGATTTTATACACAACGTAATCCTTAGCTAACTACTAACTACAAGAATCCTCGTTCCACAAATCCCCGAGTTCACAAACTTGTGTGAAACAGGTTTAAGAAAAAGTTTTGTAGAAATTTGTGAACATTGTAACTGTCACTGAATGAAGATTGGCAAAAAAAGTGAAATAAACTGACCATGCCAAGTTTCCGTGTGTACACAACAATAGGATATGCAAATAATAAAATTCAGGTAGGCACTTTATGGGATTTAAATTGGCTAGACGATTGAACAACCGACTCATGAATAATTTGACTATGTATAATAATTCTAGCGGTAGCAGATATGAATAATTGGGTCACACAAATCACGATCCAAGACTCATCTGACCAAAACAAGTTCCACTGCATGAAAACAATATGCATTACCAAGTGAATGGTACACGTTTACTAAATAAATATCCCATATCTATTGTACGAGGGGAGAAAAAATTGAAACCTATAATCAAATGTGAAGCCCGTGTAATGATTTTATAGTTTCAAGTTGGTTTGCATGTGCGCGTGGAACTGCTGCTCCACTCTTTAATTACAGAATGCTTTTTTCCGTGCATTATTTACGGCGGGGACTGGATTTGGCAAAAAAAAGTCCAAAAACTAGCGGGGTGTCCCGTTTTCCTTGAAAGGAACAAGCCAACGATTGGCAAATTATGTCAAATGGACACAGAAAAACTGAGAGCATTGCGCAATGCGTTCTTGCAAACAAGCCCATTTGGTCCCAGCATGTGTTCCAAGACCTTTAGGGTTCAATCAATCTCTAAAACTCTGTAGTTAGTGCTGCACAAGGAGTACCAAATTTCATTCATGAATTCTTCATGAGCTGAGCAGGTAAAAATCTGCCAAGAAATTATACTGAGGGAAGAGATGGGACCTGTAATGTATCATTCTGTCTGCACAAGACGTTCAAAAAGTTTGCGTGGGTCGTTATAATAATTTATGACGGGATTATTACTATTTTGACCATTGGTTAGTTTCGTTTGCCATATGAATGGAAATGACATGAAACCTGGTTCAATCGCAATGCAACAAAAGCTAATTAATTTACAAATTTTAATTAGGTAGCTCGTAAATTTGAGTGTGACATAAACCGGCTTACTAATAAGGTTGCATTGCAAAATGTTAACAACTTATCCATTTCATTAAATCTGTGGTTTGTGCCAATCTCACTAGTTCACACCAGATTCATTCTTGTGTGACCGACTAACTAAGAAACTTTATCCCTAATTACCTGCTTTTTTCACAAGCTATATTTCTTGTGATTTGTAATCTTGAAAGATGATATTATCGTATTCTGTATACAGCATACTCAAGCTTGGTTCATAATGTCCAACAGATTACATAATAATTCTATTTGCAGTCCAAAGTCAATCATCATTATCTTTGACCACTTATTTTAATTAGAGTGGCTGGAGTTTGCTGTTCATTAAGCAAGTAAGTATAAGCCACAAAATGAATAGCGTTGTAATATAAAAGTGGATACTACGTACTATTTGGTATGAAAAGAGACGCGGGTTTTTGAAGAGTCAAGAGACTCGTGGGAAAGTAAAGTGTTGTATATATTTTGAACGCCATGTGAAATCTCATAATCTGAGCGTTGGGGGAAGAAAGAAACAGGTTCCAAAGTGCAATAAGAACTTAAGTGGATAGAATAAGGGACATCCGGTGTGAGAACAGGTAGATTGAAAAACCACTTGTACAGGAGTCAAGTCACTTTCAGCCCTTTTAGTAGTTTACCCATAATTTTATACACATATGACGCCCGGTACGACTTATGCACATCACATTTTAAGTTAGAGGTCGGACTTTAGGCAAACAATTTAAGAAACTTGCTTTTTTCACGTATTCTAACCTATTTTATGCCAAAGCCAAACAAAAACAAAAGCAAATTCAAACTGAGTCCAATGAAAACACAAAATTACGAACCATGGCATAGCAAAAGTAGACATGGTTCATTTTTCATCCTAATTTAATTTAAACCAAATTTTAAAGCTAGCTGTTCCAGTTTATTAACTAATAAATCCAAATTTAATTCAGAAGCACACATTGATTTTCAATGTTACACAATTAATGCAATCAAAAACCAAGTATTCATTCCGACCTCAACTCTCCAGAGATTTTCATATGCACTGGAAAGGGTTCCCATCAAAGCACCTTTAGGCGTATCATTATTATTGTTATCGCTGGAACTACTACCACTAACTAAACTAACTGCACACTACATTTTGACTTCATACTCTTGGCTCATTTCATACCGTGTACAAGCCATCGAATAACTCTACAAGAGGTTTTGTATGGTGCCAAAGGAAAACAAACTCCATATATGCAATCCTTTAGTAGTTACTTACTTACCCACTACCTGACGATGAAAAAGAACTCGTTCTCTCTGGTCATCATCATTCTAAATCACCAACACTTATAAATTATAGTGTTAGTGGTAGTAGCTACCTTTCTTTTATGTGTACGCACATGAATCCTATCTTAATATCCTGTACACACAATTTTGTAATCCTCATTCCTCATACAGGTAACTAACTAACTAACTAACTACCATATAAATCGAATGAGCATTCAAAAATATGGATGTACCATTCTCTCACATTGGATACTAGTTTGGACGCCGCATAACAGATTAAAGGTATGGTTAGTTCCTAACTATGACTAACTAACTAAGAAATTAAAAAATCTGGAAAACTCTGCTGCACTCATATCACAAACTATAGCAAATGTAGTGCATAGCAGTAACTAATCAAATCCAGTAGTTAGTTAGTTAGTTCTAGCCTGCCACTTGAGCCATACAACGAGTACTTGCATATTGTGTGAAAGTTAGTTAGCTCGAGTGAGCCAGTTAGTTACAGAAACTGGGGTTGTAAAAAGTGGCCATTTTATGTGGTCCCCTGTTGCACAGTTAAAACTCAAGAAACTAACTAACAGTATGTAATATATGTGGAACCAGAATAAACAAACTTTATTATTGTGGGAAACAAGTCACTCACACTCCTGTTGTAATCTTTGACTTTTGAGCTTTTACTCACTTCTACTAAACTTGGGCTCAGTTATAGTTAGTTATAGGATTTCCTTGAAAACAAAACAACTTCCTTTCCATCACAATTTTCCTTCAACTGATTTCTACCTGCTACTTTTTTTCGTTATCAGAGGAAACGGTAGGGAATTAAAAACTGCCCTCTCATTATGTCAGCAAACTGGAATACATTATGTGCATCCACACAGTTCATTAGTCAGTAGTCCCGTTTAAGGGAATGGGTAGGAAAAAAGGAGCGACGCAGAACGTTATGATTATTGTATCATGCAATGGATCACGACATCCCATACAAGATAATATAGTAAAACCTTTTTAACCTGTTCTATCAGCCATAGATCTTAAAGACATGTATATATTTCCATACTGCTGCCATAGACTGAGTGAAGGAAAACACCCCCGCAGTCCAAGCTAACTAACTAACTTACCTATAGATATTTACATAGGTTTTTTGGTCTGCCAAGGAAATTGCTTATTACTCTTTTATCGGCCATTGAACCTAACTAGCGAACTAACTAAATGGATGTGCCTGGTTCCCAGTTTTTGCAAAAACTAACAACCCAAGTATCCACCACACAAATTATTATGATAATAAGTAAGTCACATAAAAGACTTGGGTAACTATAACTAACTAACTAACTAGTCACCTAATGAGTATGAGGGTGGTTTCGTTTGGTTGAGCTTGGCTTTTAGCATTTACTTTGAAAATCCAAATGGACCATTATTGTATGCCTTGTAAGCATATGGATGCATACGGGAAGACATATTTAGTCTCTGTGTGCAATAAAACGAACTGCTCTTAAATCTTGTGCTGGTACTTGTTTATTTTCCATATGGAGTTATTAAACGGGCAATACGAACAGACTGAATAGGGAAACCATAAGGGACTCATCCAATAATGATATTATATGCTATAACATCGTATGTTTCATTTGTGTTTTAACTTTTACCTTACCACCAGACCAGACCACACCACACCTTGGTCCAGCTGGTAAAAACTGTATGCAAATAGTGAGCGTAAAAAATGAAGAAGCTACTAACTAACTATACACAGTAAAAAGTTAATGTAAAGAATACCGGTTTTCAAACTATCATGATGATTATAATTTTCCTTTGTCCACACCGGGTGGCTATAGCAAACTAACCAGTCAGTCAGTTCATAGTATACAAAACTCATGGTTAGTATTATTATTATTATTGCAGCTAGCGAGTGATGATACACCTTTTGGCTTGCTTCATTTCCTAAAAAACATTTCCTTAACGGCTGCAAACCAACCATCTTTAATAGAAGACAAAAAAATCCTGTGGCAATAAGAAAAGGAAATGTTGTTCATACAAACAGGCCACCTGGTCTATTTTCCATGATTTTTTTCGCCTTGTGGTCAAGTTGACTGCGAAAATTGTATTTCCCCTTAAAACAAAAGGTCTGGAGAAGAAGTTCTCAGAAAAGGGTGAATTTGTTCCACAGTTGCAACAAAACGTGAGAATTTATTATACCCCAGTGTGACAAACTGTGGTGTCCTTGGGACACTTATTATTTTCCCAGCTTCAAATTAATGGGTGAGCTCAAGAAAGCAACTAAATGCACTGTGACTGACACTCAACATGGTCATAATAAAGTTAGCGTTTCACAAACGCACCATCACTGAAAAAATGCTGATGCAATACAATCCTTTCGTTTTCATTGGGCTACCGTTTTGGTCTCACATAAAGAGAGCAAACGAATGCCAAAATCAACAGTGTGTCAGTCAAATGGAATCATTTATGCAAATGCACTCAGCCATTTATATTTGGTTAGTTGGTGGAATGAGCCAAAGAATAGAATAAGTTAAGCAAGCGGTAATAGAGATGAGCTCAGCTAGTTTCTTACATGCAATTTCTGGTTGCAGATTTCATTATAAGGGAAACAATGGGTGGCTTTTTTCATCTCAACCAATTTGCATGAACAAAGGTTTCGTTACCGAGACTCTGCGTCAAAGAGTACTTCTATTGTTAGTCACTCTCTCACTCAGTCAGTCAGTTTAGTTAGTTACTGACTAACTGTGCGGTAAAAAAAGAAAGGGGATTCAGTGAATGACGAAATAAAAACCGCTATAGTTACTTTAGTTCAGTGAGAGCATGAAATAACATAGTTAGTTAGTTGACCACGTTTACAACACGTATAAAAAATTAGGTGGGCCAAATGGTTTTCAGTGTTGGAAATCTTTAACTGATATTGCAGGAAGAGTTTAGAATGCAAGCGTGAAATTTCGTTTTCGGCTCTAAAAAACGAACATCCCAGTTTTGGATGAAAAATTCCAAATTATTTTGCCACTAACTAACTAAAAGACGAAAATCGACATCACAAACTTTTAGTTAGTTGGTTAGTTTATAAAACTCCGTAGCCACTACATGATGAAAACCCACTAAGGGAATATAAATAGCAACAGTGTTTAAAAGAGTGCACTTTATGGCCAAAGTGGACATGGTAAACAAAACGTAGTAAAAAAAGCTCCTTCCACTTGTTATTTTTTTGTAGCTTCACACTTGAGCAAACGCTGAGAAAATTCTCCCAAGAGAGTTCATAATCAAGACAATTCTCAATGTTCTCATTAGCTTCAAGTTAATCACACTATCGTGTCAAATTACTACTACTCCTTGTCCCTATATATACTCAACGAGTCTATAGAGTTTCCTGTCCAAAACTCTACCTTTTTGTATACAATATAAATGGGACTAGATAATAAATACTGACAACGAAACTAACTAACTTAACTACTAGTCTGCTTAACTAGCTTGAGAACTTTAAAACAGCAAGTCCAGCAACTGCTCTTTTTCAATGTGAACTATACGAGTTAGAATTCACATGATTTTTTTACATCTAAAAACTAACTTGAACAGCGGTCAATGAAACGCTTTGGTTTATGTCAGACCCAAAAAAAAGGTACACTGTTGTAATTCAATCTAGTATGCATGTGTACACTGAATTAGAGGTAGGCTTAAATAAAAGGATGAGCCATTCGTTTTGGATCTTTATTTTTATCATGCTAGTTAGTTAGTTTAGCTACGTTTTGAACCACAAACAAGTCATATAAAATCGATTAGGAAAGTAACAAGGGACATCATGTGTCAGGTTTAAACGCAAAAGTTTGTTCAGGGATACCAGGTGGTCAGTGCAAACGATTAATCTGTGTAAACCCCTTTAACTAACTATCACAGCAGTCAAATGTATCAAGTATATAATAACAGCTTGCCTCCATCAAATTTCAGCACAAGTCTTTAGTTTGGCGTATGGCAATTTCTAGTTGGAATGTACAAGGATTTTAAAGACTATGGCTCGAAAGTTATTGTTTCGTCGATAGGAAATGTTCAAATACAGATTTTAACTAACTATAGTATTCTGCGAAAGAGGAGCTCTAGGAATGTACGTACGGTTGGAAACAAAACGGTCCCAATTATGATAATAGCCAGGTAATTTCTTATGCAAACTAGAGCTCTGATTATTGACAGTAGCAGACTAGACTGCTCCCAAATTACATGTTATATTCCATATTAGTTGTTTGCTCATCCCGTGTCAAACACGTTCTAATGATAAAAGCTTGTACTAATGATCTATAGTTTTTTACTCGCACAATGTGATGCAATCATTATGTAATTGCAATGGACCAAAAGAGTTGTTTAAACCTATTTAAAACATGTAATTTTTAAGCTACGAACTAAACTACAGGATAAGAAAGTTTCTAGTTTGCTAGGGTTCTAAAGCTTTCAAAATTCAACAACACAGGAAAAATTTTGAGCATTGAAATTCTATTCTATAGCACGCTACAGCAGTATAACAGTTCAGTTCAAAGAGTTATTACGTAAAAAGTTGAACATCATTATTATTACGTGCTATCGTTCAAATCTGAGCAAGTTTACAAACTACTACCAATGCTGGACAAACACAATGCGTGTAATTAAATTCGCATTTTTACAAATCGGTTGAGAAATTCGCACGATATTAATTCTATGAATTAATTTTCCCCTCATGCTTCGCACTATTTTATCAGATTGCAATGTTTTATTGGAATATACACAGAAAGGTCTGAAAAAATGCCCTTGATCAGGTCATCATCACTTTGATACAAGTGTCTATGGAGGACTGCGAGGAATAATTTATGCGAACGCTTTTTAGTTTCAAATGAGATAGTGAAATGGAGGGAGTCAGCTGCGATCAATTTGCATGCAGCTCAAGGAAGACTCGCAAAACTGGATTGGACGCCAACTTGGCCGTCTATTTCAGAGTTATATGAAATATATATCCCAGGAGTGCTCTCCATGTAACCACCAAACGCAGTAGCAACAAATTTCACATTTCCTTCACCACGTCCGATGAAAGTCAGAATTTGTTTCCACCCTCCCAAATTATAGACAAAATTCGAGTTTAATTCTTTTTAGATTATATCTTCTGACACAGCTAAATATTTTTGCGGGATTCCAATGCCAATGTGTTTATAATACGAAAAAAATTATTACATCCTACAATCTAAAATCCATAGATTCAATCATCCCTTTGAAAAAAGTTGTTAGAAAAAAATTAAATCCGTGTTTTAAAGAAACTCTAGATAGTCAGTACATAACGTATTGATTTCTCTACAATGGTGTGCTAAAATAGCGCACCGAGTGATTGAAATCGGATAATGTTCCAAAATCTGACCTATGGAATCGATCTATAGTGTACCATTAATTTGAAATCTACTATCTGTACGAATTCCAAATAATTCAGACCCGCATAACTAATCAAACAAACTCAGGAGATTCTCATTATTATCATCTCCAGGCTAATCTCATTATTTTCAAATACGCGCACAAAGACAGCCAACGAACCCTAAACTTTACTCATTTGACTAGTGTAAAATGTAAAACATGTGGAAAAGAGGACCATCTGACTTCCCAAACTACAAATTCTATACAACAGATGTTAGTCAGTGGTTCGTCTTAACTAACTAAAAACTAGTCTTTGCAAAAAACTACACATGGCTACAAACAAACTACATAATAATACGATCAATATCCCAATAATATTTTATTGCATTGCACAATAAAAACCATTGCCCTACAAACTAACTACTTTTAGTCGAAGATTTTGGCCAAATTTTTTGGAGCGACAAATAAAAAAGTGTCAACACAAATAAGTAAGAAACAACAATACTACTAATCTAGTATGTCGATAGCCACACATGTAGGCGTCATTGTGAAGAATCAATCCTTGTCACTTGTCACGACATACTAGAGAATCTATTATGTACTCTCAGCCAGTAACTTACTTGTTGTTTTCCCAAATTACCTTTTCACTCTAAAAATGGGGACCATTAGGTCAATTCGAAACACGTTCTCTTTGGCCACTTTTGTCGTCCAATTTGTCACAACAAATCACACATCACGTATGTAGTTTACTTTAATTCACAGTCGCCTGAAATTACAGGTAATGCTCCTGACAGGAGCAGCTCACCAAAATCTCTTCATAATCATGTGTGGGCCACAAAAGAAAGTAGAATATTCATGTTTTGCAACTATAGAATCAGGTATGCTTCCATTTTAGCAAACAAGACATTTTAAAAGCGTAAAAAACAGTCCGCAAGGAAGCCAAGGAACGACCAACCGTGGATAAGAAAAAAGCGGCCACATTTTGACAAGCACCTTGAATTCATTAATCATCTCTCAGGATTGTGTTTCTGTATCGACAAATAAAAGTAGCTGGAAGAAACTAACAATTTTGTGAACGCTGCACTTTGGTAGATTGAAAAAGTTTCCCGAATGCATTCATGATGATGGAGGCTGAAGAAAAAAAAATCAGTTTTGTTTGCCAGTCAGCAGACTTGGCATTGCCAGACCCCCCTCAATTATTAAGTCATTTACAATTTGTTTCTTCTAGAACAGAGTTACTTTGTAGGATTCTCTATTCACAGGAATAGGGGAGCTACTGAACAGCTAACAATAATTTTTTACGTCACCATTAGTCCTTCTGTTTTTACGCACTAAAAGTGCAACGGGGAGGTGATACGCACACACACACACATGTCATTATCATTACGAAAGCAACTATTATTATTACCATCCCCAGTTTATACATACTATATGTTACAGTTGCAAGTAACTATAGCTGCATGTTGGCTTGTGCAGCTATTAAATCCATCCTAGTTAGTTAGGATTCGTTTAGCACTAGTGAGAAAATGATTTATCGTGGCAAACTTTATGACCAGTCCAATCCCAATTATGAGCTGAATAAAATGTAGAGAGATTTCCACTTTTCTACAAATTGTGATGAATGAGAAATCAGGACGGTCGGAAGAATCAACTAACGTGCAAATAATATTGAGATGAATAATGCTAATTGCCACGTGGAAAAATGAACCTATTGGTACACACATACACATCATGAAAGGAAAAGTGAAGATTTTTCGACCGACAACAAACATGATATCATCTCATGCATTTAGATAAGGATTATGGTTGCCAAATATGATTAGAGCGGTACAAAGTCATCATAGTATAGAATCCATTACAGTCATCATACCTAATCCATATTAGATAAATAAAAGTTGAAGCAACTTGTTTCAAGACACAAAAATAATCCTATTTATTTACCAGGAGGAGAAAGCTAAGTGGAAATCAAGTTATGACTATTATGATTATTACTATTGCCTTTCGTAGTTAGAAGACGATTTCCTTTCTATAGCTAACTAACTTTAATCAGCTACACGACCTAATAAGTCTGATCCCAAATGGAATTACTCACTCACCAAAGTCCTATACAATAACACACACACTTACATCCCCCCGCTCTTAAGAAGTACGTACGACATTTTTGTAGCGAAACAAAAGTTTACCAAGCGAGGAAATTTCTACACAGTCCAATTAGACTGATAGGAAGGAAGACAAACTAGTCGTCCAAAGGAAAAACAACTTAATTGGTCCGTTAGAGTGATTCTCTTCACTGTTCCTAAATTACTGAAGAAAACAGGAAAAATGCAGAGCCAACAGTTTTTCAATTCTCGCTCGTGTCATCTACTATATCATCATTATGGATGCACTGGAAGAGTTTCGAAATGCCCTACAGTTATTAACCAGCCTTCAGTGCTATTTATCATGCTCAAACTAGACCAATAATAAATAATGCGAGTACAACAAATAGTATTATTTGAGCGACACGCTTAGAAGCTGTCATTTATTGGAACCCTTGTGTGTCGTCTCCAGCGTATTTCATGTGCTGTGCAATTTTACACACTTTTTTTCGTCTTCCCTACATACATGAGAGTTCATAACTCTAACTCTTGTTTGTTGATATTACCCTTTAAAAGACAGATCTGTCCTTGTCCGTCCATCGGAGACAAAAAATATAATGCGTTCATATAGAAACTTAAGGACCCACCCCAAAAAAAAACCATGTGTAGTTACGTACTATGTTTGCATTCGTAGCACGAAATTCGACACGTCCTAACACATCTATCTATATTGCTGACAAGGAGAAAAATTTACTATCTAACACTTTCGTTGCTACCATTTTTCGCACCACCAGTGTGTCTGGTGAGTAGTATTGATTTTTTAAAACAGCTACAGCCTCTTGTACAACCGAATACATTAATAAATTTAGTGGCAGCTTATGAGGAATTGGCGAATCAATGTGCACACGTGACACATACATAATCTTGTGTGCGTTGCGTACCAAGATTAGTCGATGAGTGACATTTTTCACGGATCAAAACAACTTGACGTCCTTATATAGTGAACTGCAGCAACTTTTTTCATCAAGTGCTCATCTCACTTAACGTTTCAAACGCAGGCATACATGTTTGTCATTTACATTTTTTGTGGCCACTGTGGCCGTAATGAAAACAACATGGAATGGCTATTACCCCGGCCCGAGTGAATAATTCATTGAAACATTCCTCATTTTTGGCATACCATTTGATTCTTCACATACATAGTTAGTTAGCTATAGTTTAAGTTGGAACCATAGTTAGCATGAAACAAGAAAAGTTATTAGCTATTGGAAACGATTTGCACACACTGATAATATTTATGAGGCCACCCAGATTTGAAATATGTTCGCACACATGGGCGAATAATACAGTGTGGGAATAAAAAAAAATAATATAGAGCCAGTTTTCAGTGTCCAGCCGAACCCCAGAGCATTTGGCAGATATAAGTAGTCAGTGAATTGAATAGCGTTGGCGGATGTAAACCTCCATGAATACTTATTCGGGCTGCCGACTTGAAGAATTTTCTCAAGTAGAGCAAAAAGAATTAACAAGTGATATATTTCAATAAGGGCAATAAAAGGAACGGGATACCCGCACCCGGGTCGACATAGCCGCCCCAAAAAAAGATTTATAATCCATCTTTGAATAAAGTGGGAATGTTTCAGTTAAGTTCACCCCCTTTGCACATGTATCTTGTAGGAACATGGAATAACCCGAGTTTCAATAACCATTTACACACTGCCCTACATTTCCTAGCCATTTTATTTATTTTAAAGTGCTAGGAGAAGATTTCCACACACTACTCGCTCCGAAGGATAATATGAAATGCGACTTTTTTCTCCAGCTTTCCTCTGGATTTATCCCATTGTAAAGGAGGAAACGAAATGGAAGTGGTTTCAACTTTTCAGAGTCTTGATTCAAAAAAGGCAGCTCTACAACTACACCCATTTACACTTTACACAAGGCAAGTGTGCAGTAGCCATGAATATTATGTGCACTGGGAATAAAAGGAGATTTTACAATTTCCCATTAAATCGCCCTTTTGTTAGGAATGGAATTCAAAGAATCAATTCACCCATTTTACTTGTCCAGCTAAGAACACGCTCATACCCTTTTCCTTCTTGGATCGTCAGTAAGTTATAACCACACACAATTTTACAGGAAAAAAACTTTCTGACAGAATGCAGTCTCGTCTTCAAATAGTGTGCATGCATATGGGAATGAAATTGGATGCAAAATGGATGCAACGGTCCTATCCGCGTATATATTTGTATTCAGATTCGTATTACATGTTTGCATAGCAAAGCGAACCGAAAAAAAAGTCTGCACATGTGGTTCATTTGCATTTTTCGTCAGCATCTTTTTTTCAGCCAGTTCTGTTAACTGACTGCAACCAAAGCGTCTTTTTTATTTTCCTATAGCGTGAAACAAATAAGACTGTAGTCAGTACTTACCGTTAGGAGTGGCGCAAAGTATTCCCATCCATATTAATGACAAAAAGATGAAATTGTGCACGGACAACTCCATAGTTTTAGCGGTCTTATACAGCTATTCTTCACTGATGCATTCGCACAACAAGTTAGTTCCAAAAACTCAATAAGACATGGGATTCAACTTTTAGTTCGCCAGTTCCAAAGGGAGACACTTGAGCTAACTAATTCCGAATTCTCTAGAGTCTTTCATCAATAATATCTAGTCCACAACATTGGTTTCCCTCCTTCAATGATAATTAAGAATGCACGAACAATAACAACTAGTTCGTTAGTTAGTTACTTTACTAACTTAACTTACTTCTTTGAACCATCAAAGGAATATATTCTTAGCACTGAGTACTTTTAGTTAGTCGCATTCACAATTTCACATACAACTTTTTAAATCCTAGTTACAATTTATCTAAACAATCCTACACTGGGATAAAAAATAAATCCTGTCAGTCACAGTTATCCGGAAACCAGTCCGCATTTGTCAACTTGACTTGAACTAAAATTCTGGAACACAATTATTCCCGTCAAAACTAAATAGTTCAGTCGATGCAACTATTTCAGATTTGTACGAAACTATGATAAGTAACAAACAAATATCCGTATTGAATCCAATATAAAACGGACGCTGACAATGGTGACACTTTTTCCGCAATTGTTGATTGCAAAAAACAAAGATTGCGTCCTTTTCAGTTTGTTTCACTGCACAATAGTTTTCGAAGTCGTATACTCAAAACAACTAAAAATCGGTGTCATTCACAAATCACTTGAAATTTCTAAATCCATTTAACACTGGCTTTTCAACAAGCTATAATGTAGATATTTTGGATTAAAAAAATGTGACCTTTCGGATGCAGAAATGATTTTTAGGAGAAAAAAGATGCTTTTTGAAAAGTAGGAGCGACGTAGTCATTCCCTTCTGAATGCTACACGTGTACTGACTACTATTGAGTGAGTGCAGTCTCGTTCCCTAGAAAATTTTCAACCGCCGCTGTACTCACACATAAGTTAGTTGGCATCATAAAAGTGCGTGCGAGTGAGTAAGTATGGGATTGAAGCTGGGCTAAGTTAGGACCGTTAAATATTGGTTTATAGCAGTAGTAGAATGAGCGGTTTTGGCCTAAAGTGTAAATTTTGGTGATTTTTTTGCATAGGATAATATTTTAGATTTAAAATAAAATTTGATGCATAAAATTTTCCAAGAGTTGTTTCAAATAGCGCTGAAAATGTTAATTTGTGCGCTTCAGGAAGTTTTTGAACAAAAATGTCCATGTCCGTCATTTTTTCAATAGCTCAGTCTAGTTTCCAAAGTTCTCAATGAGCCACAAATATTAAATCAAAAATTCATTTTGAACAATTATATTTCCTCAAAAACAGTACAACGAAGCGAACTGCATTAGTTTTTATGACCATGATGCATATCAAGTCCGTCTGTCATAATTAAAGTGCACTAAATGTACGTAGGAGTGACCGCAGTGAGTGACGTACATACTTAATTAGCTAAAAAGTGTCCAAATTTGGTGTCCTCCTCATTTTGACAAATTTGTGACTGATCATAAAACTCACGGTCCACTTTGTGATCTCCAAAATGGATGGGACATGTTGTAAATTTGTTCTTTAATGCGAAACACGCTTTTTAACATTTCTGGTTTTCTGTTGGCCAACTGTATATAAGCTAAATATAATTCTTACCTCCAATATTTTTGTCAAAAATTGCGCATAACATATTCTACACAAGAATTATACCTTTATTTACTAACTTTGTGCTTGTTTTCATGCCTATACGAAATGAAGGGTTCTCCATATTTTGAGAACGTTATCTCTTTTGTCATCACTTGACACACACAGACTGCACAATAAATAAAGTCAAGAATTTCGATGAGATAGTCACAAGTTAAATAATAATCATCATATTCCTCCAGAATCCCAAAAACCTTTACTCTTTCTTTCATCGTCTATGTAATTGGAGTCTTTGAGTCAACATTCCTTTTGTTTATTCCACATTTCAGTGCTTAACCTCAAAGTTGCTCACAGTTACTTACAAACTAACTATAATTGGGTTCAAAACATATTTCAGAGGCTGTACAATGCAACAGTGTTTCGTCAGCCATTTTGCTCCATATTCTGTTTTCTTGGGTGGTTCAGCTCCAATCAGTCACTTTCAAAAATGCCAACAGACCATAGCAAGGTTTTGTGAGTCCCATCTACCGTATTCTTGGGAATTATACTCCATTTTTGGGGTAGACGTACAGTTCAGACTTTAGAAAAGTTTTCTGGTGCATTCTCTTATTCCACAATCGTAACTTTTGCTTTTGATCTGCAGAGATACACTTTGAAATGCATAGGACTGGATATAATTCTAATTGGATAGTTAGTTAGCTAGTTAGAAGAGCCAGTTGTCGCCTCTTTTCAAAACTGTAAAAAAGTCGGCCTTAAACGTAATATGAAACTAAAAGTGAGAGGAAAATCAGCATTAGAGTTAAAAAGTTGTCACATTAGTAAGAGTATTTAGGTAGAAACAAACATCTGTGTACCATACGGGCTAAACTTTAGATAGTAGTAGTTTACAGGCGGCTAGAATTGTGTGCGTACAATTCTTGTGGATTTCATGTGTAGCTAGCATTAAGTATGAAAGTCAGTTACTAATTAGTTAGTGGCAAGTTTCCTTTTCCGTATAATTTTCGGTCCACTGACCATGCAGATTTTGAATGAGTCTGGAATATAAAACGTTTGTTTCATGATATCATCACAAAAACTTGTGTATTCATTATTCATAGCATTTTGATTGTACAGTGTACATGTTAATATTTTATATCTGTTTCTTAGTTAGTTATTCCGTTATCTAGTTGCGCAGTGTAAACTATTAGAAAAGAAAATTATGCAGCCAAGAACTATTACTAACTAACTAAATACAAAGTTTATGTGCAAAACGAAACACCGGCTGGAACTGATGACGGTAAAAAAGTGGCGTTCTTCAAATTTTTCTTTTTTTGTGCAGTTTTGAGACAGACTCATTAAAAGTTAGACATGAGTTTTTACAATGGTCATATTTTTCCATGCCAAATGTAGATTTGATAGGACACTCACTGCTGTGGCTAAATGCTTTAGCAACGACCCAGTGAAGTTGTTTTCCCAGTAAAAAGAGATCTCAAAGTCAATGTAATGACCAAATTCAAATGTTTTAATGTGAAAACCATTTGAACTGAGTTTTCTTGCAGCGTTTCACTTTTTTCCTCTCCGAATGAGAAACTTGAAATCTCTTTTATTTTCACGAAATTATCACTTTACTAACTAATGGTAATGGATTCCACATGCAACTTTGCCTACTGGTATCTCTACATTGTGGAGAAAAAAATTTCTACTTTATTCTCAATCTGGAGAAACGCTAGAACATTTTTCTTCCCAAATTCATCAACTAACAGACCATTGATAAGAAATGCATACAGAGTGGAAAATTTCCCTCCAATATGTAAGCAGATACTTTTGGGTTTGATTGGACCCTATAGCCTTCACCCTAAAGATAGTTTGTTATTAATGAAGAAAAGGAGGGAGACTTTATCTTTCGGAACGAAAAGTTTTGTTTGTTTGTGTGTAATGAATACAGAAAGTGGTATTCCTGGAGACAATAACAAATGGACGGAATGTGGAACAAGTTGCCATGTATCATATGCATATGAATTCACAAGCACAAATAGATAAGAGGAGACACTAGAGTGACAGGTTGATTTACACTGTTTCATAGGTCGATTTTCATTCCAACAGTTTTCAATTTAGCTTGCATCTATTTCACCTTGTTTGACTACAATCAGCATACACGAGAACAGACTCGTAAGAATTCGAAATATTAAAATGTTTCAGAACTAAATGTTTTAGAACTGGATAGACTTACAGGTTTGCTCTTACCACTTATAAAAACATCTATGAAGCAATCTGACTTTATCCCAATTTATTTTAATGCTTGTAAAAAAAATTTGATTGACGTTCAAGCTGCACATTGAGATTTAAGAATCTTGTGCAACATTTCACAAATAATTTGTCCAGTTTAACAAATTCAGCCCACTACTAGCTATCCATTCTTCCAACCATGACGAACAAATTCTATCTTTTCACCTGGACTGATCTAACTCAAATATTTGCATACGTATCCCGACCTTTGCAAAATTTCTGATATTTTGCTTTTGGTGTGCATAGCTATTGAAGCGGAAGAGTGGTGTAGTGTTCGTATCATCAATACGAGTAGAATGGATAGATAGATGGATGGATGACTGAGGACGCTGAAGGTAATCAATCTTTCCGTCTTCCCCACTTTTCCCGGGGCGTCCAAAACTAAATTCCTGAGCAAAGTATCCTCCCTCTCTAAATACTTGCTTCATACTTACTTGCAGTACTACACTTTCACTTTCTCTCGCTCACTCACTCATTTGCCTCTCACAAGATATCTTCATATATCAATGACCAGAAAAGAAGACCGACAGGAATAACTAATGCGATCAAAATGAAAGTAGACAATCACTTACAGACTATGTTAATATTGCCGCACCGCTAAACGATAATAGCCATTTTTTTCAAATCTCACGCTTTCCGTTGATAATGAAGAAATCTGAGTTAGTTATTTAAGACTGAGACTGCTCCCCCAACTTTTTTATTTCATTTTTGAGCAAGTATGATAGTTTACATAGAAATTACTTTGAATTCTGGACAAAATGTTTCAATTTCGACTAGCAGTAGAGTATTTGCGCTGCAGAAATCTCATTTTGAACTGGCTTTGCACAACTGAGGCCCAGAAACACAACAAGATTGTATTGTAAGCCCACTGATGCAAATAAATACGCAGTTGGGTTTATTGACTCGTAAATCAGGAGAGTTCATAGGGAATGACCTTAGTTTGCATCAATATTCATCTTGTCTTCTTAAAAGAGGTAATCTGAGTCTCTCTGCACCGGATTTGCAGTGGAAACTTGGAGACGACTCAAAGCAAATGGGAAAGAAGAAAGTCCACACAGGACTGCTACTAACTATAAGTACATATAGTCGTCATTTATCTTTGTAAAACTTGTGTTCCTTTCCTTGTGCAGATCTGAGGACCTGGATTTTTTTCTTCTCCTGCAGTCAGTGATGACTTGAGAGAGAGAAATAAGAATACCATTATCTTTAATGCAAAGAGTTCTATACACCCACTGTGTTGCTGATTGAACCACCCATATTATTATTACCTTTAGCTTCCGTATGGAGTTTTCACTTTTGCCACCACCACCGTCTTACTCTTAATGGTAAATCGATTCCATTTCTTTCTGATGAATACCCGTTTTGCACCCGTGTGGGGAAAACTGCTGGTATTTGAACACCTTAAAGTTTTTTGCCATTTGTGCTGTACTCGCAATCCGAATGATTCACAAAGTTTGGGCAAATTCACCTGCATTGAAGATTCTTGGCAAAAGCAATCGGCAATTTTAGCATGTGGATTGATTAGATTGAAGCTTGTATTGTAAATTTCTAGAATGCAGCAAGTGAGTAACTAAAATCGATAAGAAGACAGTATACTGGAAAGTTGAAATTCCTCCAGAAATTAAACACGAAATGCACGCAATGGTGTATAGCTATAGGAAAGTACAGCAAAGTCTAAAAAATAGTTTGCCCACTCTTATTTATCGTGTATGCAAAATGGATGGCAATGTATACATATAGTAGAGTTGTTCGGTTCGTTTGCTGTTGGAATGACTTTTTCTACCCCAAGTTGCAGATAGAATGCATATAGAGAAGAAAGCTAACTAAGCCCACTCACTGCAACTGGAATTGAAATAGGGTGATTTTGAAAATAGATTTGCTTGTCCACTTGATGTACATACAAGTGTATTACCAAGAAGTTTGTGTCATGTAAATGCAAAATAAAGCAATAAATTGTGGAACCCTTTGCATGCCACTCTTGTCCAACCAAGTAGAAAGACATAAAGAAAAACTGGAGAACGCACAGCATTCCCATACATACAAATACACAATATACCGTCTGTTTTCTTTGGGAATCTATTATTCTCCTCTTCCGTCCGTTTGTACAAAGAAACAAGACGAAGAAAATTTCAACTTTCTTGCACATTTTACAAATGCATTAGAATTCATGAGATGTTCTTTTGTCTCCAATGTATACACACACAGGCCTCTTTATGAATAGCAACTAATAGTTACTTTCAAGTATACATGGGTGATGGTAATTTTTCAGAAATTCAATTCCCACATTTTCTGACAGATAGTTAGGGGATTTCATAGTTTTTGGGACAAATACAATTATTGAATTGGAAAAGTTACGGCGACTCAAAGCATTCCATGTGAAGTGAATCCTACGCTTTTTAATGGCTATTGGTGATGCGACAGTTTCCAATCATAGTTTTTAAATATCAACAGTTTTGTTTCTAAGATAACAAAACCCGTGAGAACTTGACTTTAGGACGACAGATGAGGAATCCTAAATAAATAAACAATGTTAAAGATTTTTAACCAATATGTTTTGTTGCATAACATTTCTGCATAGACAAAGTAATAGAATTCGCTCTAGATAGATTCCACGAATTCTAGCTTACTTTTTCTATGTTAACTAACCAACTATTCCTAAACTGTTTACATAAATTAATTGTTCGTTAGGAAATGTAAAGAGTGCTTGGAAACTTGCAGGTACTATGATTTCCCATTTAATATGTGAACAAACTCTGCATGTGGCAACAAAGCTATATTAAAGTAGCTGCTATAGTAAGAACTTGAAGACTAACTGAGTGGGAAAAAACTTTTTGATTAGCTGAACAAGTCTAAACCACTTCCTTATTGACACAAGTTTTGCTATTTTTGTGCAAACTTGGTTTCAATATTTTCTCAAACAAATTTCATTGCTTTTTTCATTACTATTTTTCTCATGAAATTCGTTCACTTGGTTTGCAAAAGTTTACATAACTTTTTCATTCAATGAGTTCTTGAAAATCGGTTGAAACAAACAGTGTTCAAAATTCCGACTTTTTTGCGGATTTTTAAGTAGGGACAAACCTAATTACGCAATTTAAGAACTTTTTGTAGCTTTTAGATTGTGAAAAAATGTCTTCTAGGAATTGAATATCTAGTATTTAGTTTTATTCTCGAAATCGTGTAAGATCTAAATTTAAGGTCTATAGGAAAATTTCAAAGCGCGGATCTACCAAGCCCTATTGACTAGGGCTGGAAGAGATGCAAATAGTTTAGAAAAAAAAAGTGAAGCCAATTCTATTGTATTATCTTCTTTTATCTAAAGCTATAAAGCTGTTAGTTTTACTGGCAAATGACAATTGGAGACTCATCAGTCTTGACAAGTAATTTTCACGGATTCGAACCATTTGAGCTGTACACAATGTGGCCCATTGAGCCTCTTTCTGTGTAAATCGTAAAGTGGCGTGTAAAACAAAAATAGCTGCACAAAAAATCCACTAATCGTGCTTACACACAACTACACGCACACACAATGCACATTCACAATCCCTTGTTGGTTCCGGTTAGTTTCTTAAGAGAGGGCAATAGACATTTAGTTTCACAACTCAATGTATCACAATTCTAAATACAGACCAAGTTCCCATAACTTTCATTACGCACATATTATGTTCTAGTGCCAATTCAAAACTCGTCTGTTCAGTTTCAACTTTAATAGCCACTCCATGTTTTCATTCCGCGTTCTTTAGTTTTCTGTTTTGCCAGCCCGGAAGGCAAAGGTCGGAATCAGGTTGGAAAAGTCACTGATTACGTTAAAAAAACATACGAACTCAATTTATAAATATACAAATTTTTATTATACAAGTTTTATATGACTATGGGAGAATCCGGGAAACTTCAAATAGTTTAAGAGACGCAATCTGAAACATTCGGTATAAATAGCTATTCTAGGATTATAAATATCTTCATTGTCTCCTTATTACAATTTTTAGCCGATTTAGTATTTAAGTTTCCATATCCACAACTATTCACTTATTCGCGACTACAAAAACGTATTTATGTTACAGTAGAGCCAACAAATCTAGGAATTTAATAATCGTTGACTTAAAGTGAAAGCCTAGCTACTACTATCAAAATTTGTGAGTTTGTTGGGCTAATCTTTGTTTTAAAGCGTGCCAAATGCACATTGTGCGATACGCATAAAACATTGACGATAAATCCATATGTAGTGGAATGCAATTGCTTATAAAAATATAAACCAAACAGTCCCACAGTGAGCAAAAGTTTTGGTTTATTTGACGAGTTGCACCCTATGAACGGTGGACAAAACGGGGCATAATGATGTGGAAAAGAACATAGGAGACCAATTTGTTTTTCTGTCACAAACGGAGCATATGAATAGTCATGATTTGGCCACAGCTATTTTTCTTCCTACAGTGGGCATGACATTATCGTAGGAACCAAAACGAAACAGAGACGAAGAATACCTCGTCATTAAAGTTCGATAATGTGAGACACAAGGACCACTAATCATTTTTTTGCGGGCGTCAGAATATTCCTCATTGCTTCAAAGTTTTTCCAATTGCAATACATATATATTTCACTTTTACGATTGATAAAACTTGTAAATAGAAATATAGTATTGCTACATACGCATTGTATCATATTTTTATGTTTGAAAGTTACAATTCGGTGCTTTTGAATAGGACCTATGAGATTTTATGCTGCTGTAGAATATATTTTTCAAAATTTTCAATGCTAAATAATGCCAGCTATAAGTTTTTGATGTTTTAGAATTCAAAATATGAAAATTTCTGTATATTGATTTGGATTAAGTAAGTTGGTTGATTATATGTATGTCCAGTTTTTTTCTCTTTTTTCCTAAAATGTATTCTCAGGCCGACCTCGGGTAGCAAACCAGTAAATGCAGTAGAATACGGTTTTGAACGGAAAAATTGCATAAAATGTTCCACCAAATGGTAACTAGCTGTACCACCAACACCAACTATTACGACAGATTCGTCATAATGCCAATGACAATTTATCAAAGGGTTCCCCCATTCACAAAATTTACCATAATGACTGTTATGGGAAAGAAACTGCTATGATTTGACTCCCTTTGTTAGACTCTCAAGTTCCATAATGATGATGACAGTGATACATGAAATTACTGGCTCCCATTGTATTGTATATAATGCCAGATATTTATATATAATTAGTTAAAGGGTTACTGTATCATCCTATACGTTTAAAATATACTTGGAAAATCTATTTGTTGGGCTAAATCCGCTCAAAAAATGACCAGATGTGTATTCTATCTGATTTCTCAGGGGATAAAAAACCGTTGTAATAGTTTCTCTAATAGTATAGCATAACATAAGGCTGAGAAACATCTCTAATGTACAATTTTTAGACTAAAAATTCAAGCTGGGTTGTTTCCAACAGCATTTACAATTTTTGTGGCAAAAATTATCATTGTGAATATCCAGAACAGTATTTTAGCTGGCGTTTTTTATAAGACAATGGCAGTTTCAATATGCTACATTTTTGTAATTAACTAAAGCAACTGTAAATTTGTATAAAAAGTATCATTTTGTTAAGATTGACAGCCAAGATATTCTGATTCGACTGGGTAACTCAACTCGTTCAAAACTCACAGAACAGTGCATTATGTAAACAGTTTTATTCTGTGTAGATGTTCCGATGAGATGGATAGTGGATGAACTACACTGGAAGCAAATAAACGAGTGAAAAAAGTGAAGTGAACGAACATGGATAGCATTTTGCTTTGGTTGTAACAAACAGGCTAAGAAACTCTTGATGATGATGATACGATGTTGCGAATTGAAAGCGGATGCTCCCTATTCACAGTTCACAGGAAGTTCTCACAATAAACTCATTTCTTGTAGCAGTCAGTTTGTTGATATTTTTTCAATTCGGACGTCGCAATCTTATTTACGGTGAAAAAAATCCCCTAATTTACCGGAATAAATAGTGTGTTTTTATCCTTCAGAGAAATCCCCTCTCCGAGGCTGGAATATCAGTATCAGATAAAAACATGAAACCCAATTTAAGCCATAAAGTAAAAAAAATCATGCGTTTGAAAAATTAGAGTAAAAATGTTTTTTGCTCTGAAATCCGAACTCTGCAAACTAAAGGAGTGCAAAATTGTTGCCAATAGATGAATTTAGTTTTTATCACATTTAACGTAGCTGAAGTTTACTTTTGTCAAAGGGCTTTGCAAGTACAATAAATTGTATCTGTTGGCATGAAACATGGATTTTTCATGAAAATATCGGATTTTTTAAGCAAAAATGGCATGGTAAATGTGAGCTTTGTAGGATTATGAGTTGAGAGGAGAATTATTATTGTTATTCACTTGTTCCTTTTTCTTCGAATGACAAGCAAAGGCTGATTACTTTTTGTATTCATCGGATGAACTGCTCCATCTAAAATGCAAGATTGAATTAAAGATTACCTTCCCTTCCTTGTAGTTGTATGGAGAAAAAAATCTTCATGTTAGATATAATGTGATAAGGACAGGTGCATTACGTACTGTATCTAAACTAACTAAGCATTTGCTTTTTGTTACAGACATCGGATTTTTACCATCCCTTATTTCTAAGTTTTTTCTTAAAAACCTAAAAATTTCAAAACTCAGGTTTTCAGGACTTGTATAACAATCTAATAACGCATCAAAACATATTTTATGTTTATGTCGAAGATTTTTCAGTGCATACAGCATTAATGCTTATCATTTGTTAAGTTTGTAAACACTTTGACCTTTGATGTCTGATTATGAAGAAATGTTTGCTTTTTTTCAATTGTCGACGTTTTAACCTAGCAACTAACTAACTTTAAGCATTCAACATGCCTGGAGATCCTATGTGAATATAACATTCACTCTACTTCCTATCTAGTAACAAATCTTACACACATTGTAACAAACAAACAGTCCACTTTTCTGTTCAGTTTGTTCTGTATGGCATCCTTTTGTCATTAAAATGGTATACGAGCGTATGAAAATAAAGTACATTGTGGGAATAACAACATGAATGATGAGTGTCATAAAAAAGGGAAAGAAAAGGACCGTAATTAAGCTTGAGGTGATCTCAACATAAATCTTAATACATACACAAAAACGCACTTTGTTTGTGTTCACCTGAGACTTTAACTTTTTTCTCCTTTTTGCTCACATTCACACGCATTACTACCCTTGACATAATTTCATAAAATTAATCCAATCTAATTACGAAATGGTGTACCAAATATCCACAGGTGACCACTTTATTGTCAATATTACTATTATTAGTTTGTAGCATAACTACTCTCAGCATGATAAAACAAAGCGTTTTTACTGCCTGTGTTTCGGTCTAGTGCACCGACTAATGAACAA